>MDTE01021669.1_pt1 | contig 16601 bp, 13 predicted proteins | sample 811231 | NCBI WGS metagenome assembly MDTE01 (sample SAMN05326651, study PRJNA326480) | marine metagenome | isolation source: seawater | place: Indian Ocean: Red Sea | collected 2010
AACTTTTTTATAACGTCACTATCGTCATTACTATGATCTTGACCCACAAACCCAACCGCATTTCTAGATGTTTGTTCGGTTCCTGCATTAGTTGTCATAATAATAATTACATTTCGAAAATCTGCCTTTCGGCCATTATTATCAGTCAACCCTCCATAGTCCATCACCTGCAACAGCAAATTAAAAATATCTGGATGGGCTTTTTCAATTTCATCCAAAAGGAGCACAGCATGAGGCTTCTTTGTGACTGCTTCTGTCATTAGGCCTCCTTGATCAAATCCAACATAACCTGGGGGCGCGCCAATGAGACGTGATACTGTATGTCGCTCCATATATTCGGACATATCAAAACGTAACAGCTCAATCCCAAGAGTTAGAGCAAGTTGTTTTGTTACTTCCGTCTTGCCAACTCCGGTTGGGCCTGAAAACAAAAAAGAAGAAATGGGTCGATCCGAATTTCCTAGACCTGATCTGGATAATTTAATTGCGTCGACTAATGCTTCAATCGCCTGACTTTGGCCAAAAACAACTCGCTTTAAATCTGATGCCAGATTTCGCAACGCTTCCTTATCTCTATTATTAACTGTCTTGGGTGGTATACGAGCCATTCTGGATACAACTCTCTCTACATCAGTGACAGTCACTGTTTTCCGTCGTTTCGACAATGGCAACAATTGAACATGTGCACCAGCTTCATCGATGACATCAATTGCTTTATCGGGTAAGAAACGATCATTTATGTACCGATCAGCTAATTCTGCTGCTGTTCTAATTGAAGGTAACGTATATCGCACCTTATGATGACTCTCGAATCGGGACTTAAGACCTTTCAATATATCCGTGGTCTCTTCTACCGATGGCTCTTCTACCTCCACTTTTTGAAAACGTCTTGAAAGAGCTCGGTCCTTCTCAAAAATCCCTCGGTACTCTTGATACGTGGTAGACCCCATACAGCGTATGGCACCTGACGCCAACATCGGTTTCAAAATGTTAGATGCGTCCATGGCGCCGCCAGAAGCCGCGCCAGCACCAATTAATGTATGGATCTCATCAATAAAAAGTACAGCATGCTCATGCTCACGAAGTTCTGATAGTACGGCTTTCAAGCGTTGCTCAAAATCACCTCGATATTTTGTACCAGCTAACAATGCCCCCATATCCAAAGAATAAATAGTGCATGTCATGAGAACATCGGGTACACGACCTTCCCATATATTTTTAGCTAAGCCCTCAGCAATAGCAGTTTTTCCAACACCAGCTTCTCCAACAAATAAAGGATTATTTTTTCTACGTCGGCATAATATTTGAACCGTACGCTCTACTTCCATTGTTCTGCCAATTAATGGATCAATCCTGCCAATAGCAGCTTCTTCGTTTAAATTCACTGCGAAAGTATTCAAAGCGCTGCGATTGCCTCGATGCTGTTCTTCAGTATCAATCTCTTCATCCGTATCACTATTCAGAAAGTTATCAACCTCATCATCAATTTTTTCAATACCATGCGAAACAAAATTTACGACATCAAATCGAGTTAAATCTTGGCGATTTAAGAAATAAACAGCATGAGAATCTTTTTCTGAAAATATTGAAATCAGCACATTGGTGCCATCCGCCTCTTTTTTTCCTGAACCTTGGACGTGCAAGACTGCTCTTTGAATCACTCTCTGAAACCCTAATCCAGGTTGTGGTTCCTGCTCACTTTCATCGGAGAGAAGAGGTACGTTTTCAATTAAAAATGCTTTTAAATCTGTCTCTAATTGATCAACGTTACAACCACATGCGGCAAAAACACGTAAAGCTTGCTCGTTGCTCAAGAGAGCTAACAATAAATGCTCTACTGTTATCAATTCATGCGACTCCTCACGGGCTTTCTGAATAGCAAAATTGAGAGTTTTCTCTAAGTCAGAAGATAACATCATTCTGGCTCCATGGTGCATTGCAAAGGATGCTCATTATCGCGTGACAGATTTAGAACTTGGCGTACTTTAGTTTCTGCGATCTCCGCGGTGAAAACACCGCATACACCAGTCCCCTTCATATGTACGTTCAGCATTATTTGAACCGCCTCTTCACGACTCTTTCTAAAAATACGTCGCAATATGAATACGACAAACTCCATTGGGGTATAATCATCGTTAACTAGTATCACACGATAGAGTCTTGGTTTTTTAAGCTTTGGCTTGGCTTCATCAACCGAAACGTTTTCTGTCATCTGGATTTGTTTTTGATCACTCATACTATCTTCTAATATCCCATCTTCATCCATGATTTTGACCAACTATAAAGGACCTGCAGATGATAGCCGTTCTCTATATTATCTATCAATCTATTCAAACTATAATTGCTCTTATTGTAACAATCTTCTCTAACCATTAGTAATTTTAACCATCCATGATGAACCAAAAAAGATCGCCAGTAAAGAGTGTTGCCACACTCTCCTTTTTTTTTCGAATCTCCTATGGTGCGTTTCTCGCTACCTTCTGCGGATTCGCCATAGGTCAGCCAATTTACGAACAAATTTCTGTTTGTCATGGATTTGGTTGTAGCATTTCGTCAACAATTTCTTTATCTGACAGGGAATGGAAGAGTGTAGTCGGATGGCTGGAGAAAGTAGCGCCAGACGCTAAGACTGAACGCGATAATATCCGTCAAGCAATTGGGTGGATGGAGGTAATTGTGGGTCGGCATGGGCCTGGGCGACAAGATAAAGGGCTAGATCTCCAATATACAAATACTAAAATAGGCCAGATGGACTGCATAGACGAATCAACCAATACAACAACATACCTAAGATTGTTCGAAAAAGCATCACTATTACACTGGCATCAGGTAATCGATAACATACAACGGCGTGGCCTCATTGATGCCCACTGGGCAAGTCAAATTGAAGAAATTTCGACTGGTGAGCGATACGTTGTAGACAGCTGGTTCCATGATAATGGTATGCTTCCGAACATACAAAAAACTAAAGAGTGGTCAGAAGTTCACCTCTTCAGCGCACAATGGGATAACTCCAAGAACTGAAATGAAAGACGGAATTCCTAAAAACAATCACACACGAGTAGTGGTAGGTATTTCAGGAGGTGTTGATTCCTCAGTTGCAGCCTGGCAATTGAAGGAACAAGGTTTTGACGTTCTGGGTCTGTTTATGAAAAATTGGGAGGAAGATGACAACTCATCTTATTGTAATTCCACGGAAGACTTAGAATTTGCGGCTGAATCTTGTGAAAAGATAGGTATTACCCTTAAGACAATCAATTTCTCGCATGAGTATTGGGAGCGAGTATTTAAGGTTTTCCTGGCCGAATACAAAAAAGGTCATACACCTAACCCAGATGTACTTTGCAATAAAGAAATAAAGTTTCGCGAATTCCTCGATTTCGCTGATTATCTCGGCGCTGAGTTCATTGCTACTGGGCACTATGCTCGCACGCAAAAACTAGGATCTTTCACGCAACTCCTGAAGGGAGTAGATAAAAAAAAAGATCAATCTTATTTCTTACATCAAATTTCCCAATCTGCGCTCGCACGAACGCTATTCCCGCTGGGAAATCAAAAAAAAACTGATATCAGAAAGTTGGCTAACGCACTAGAACTACCTAATGCTAAAAGAAAGGACAGCACTGGAATATGTTTTATTGGAGAACGTCGATTCAAAAACTTCCTAGCCCGCTATCTGCCAAAAAACACTGGAGAGATCAGATCACTAACCGAAAAACCGCTAGGGGAACACGATGGGCTTTGGTTTTACACTCTTGGCCAGCGCAGAGGTCTTAATATTGGTGGCCCAGGAGAAGCATGGTATGTAGCCAAGAAAGATGTGTTGAATAATGTTCTGTATGTAGTTCAGGGGCACAACAATTTGTCACTTATGAACAATCACGTCCGCTGTATTGATCCCCACTGGATCATTGGCAAAAAACCAGATCTTACTACCGTTACATGCAGTGCAAAAATTCGTTATAGCCAGGATGATGAGCCATGTCACCTGCTGTGTGAAGACACGAATTATATAAATGTTAGCTTTCTTAATCCCCAACGAGCGGTGACGCCAGGTCAATCTTTAGTGCTGTATGATGGTGATATAGTTCTTGGAGGCGCAACGATTTCATCAATGCCAAATGAGACTCGGTGCAAAACCACAGTATGAAATTAACCACACAAGCCATAAAAATAGCACGCTTGTACACATTAAGAACTTGAATGCTAAAATTTAATGATCAAAAGAATCGCTAATTCTTCAATTACCAATCAAAAACCAAGGGATAACTAGACCCATGACTTATAAACATGTCAAATTGCCTGATATGGGAGAAAAAATTTCTGTTCGTAATAATAAATTATTTATCCCTGAGCAACCTATTATTGGATTTATTGAGGGAGATGGTATTGGGCCAGACATCACTAAGGCAATGCTCCGCGTTATAGACTCCGCAGTTGAAACGGCATATAAAGGCAGAAAAAAGATTAGCTGGTGCGAACTTTATTTGGGGGAAAAAGCTGGGCAATTATATGAAGGCAATTATTTTCCATCCGAAACTATGGATGCAATACGAGCACTTACCATCGCTATAAAAGGACCTTTAACAACGCCAGTTGGCGGTGGATTCAGATCACTAAATGTTTCTTTGCGTCAAGAACTTGACCTTTATGCTTGTGTGAGGCCGGTTAGATATTACACTGGGGTTCCTTCGCCATTACGAAAACCTGAACAGGTTGATGTAGTTATATTTCGAGAAAATACGGAGGATGTCTACGCAGGCATAGAATATGAAAGTGGAACGGAAGAGAATCTAAAATTAACCACTTTCTTGAAAAATGAGATGGGTGCAAATTTTTTTGATAATGCAGGATTAGGAGTCAAACCTATTAGCCCGTTTGGATCGAAACGGCTGATTCGAAAAGCGATTCAATATGCCATTGATTACAAGAGACAAAGTGTTACCTTGGTTCACAAGGGAAATATCATGAAGTTCACCGAGGGTGCCTTTCGGAACTGGGGTTATGAGCTTGCTGAAGAAGAATTTGCCGACTATTTGGTCACAGAGAATGACCTACACAACAAGTATGGGGGGGAAATCCCTGATGGCAAAATTATTATTAAAGATCGCATCGCTGACATTATTTTTCAGTTACTACTACTTCGCCCTGCTGAGTTTGACGTCATAGCTACTATGAATTTAAACGGAGATTATATTTCAGACGCAGTTGCTGCTGAGGTAGGTGGTATGGGAATAGCGCCCGGAGCAAATACTGGTGATCATATTGCGGTGTTCGAAGCTACCCATGGAACTGCTCCTAAGTATGCAGATCAAGACAAAGTAAATCCATCCTCACTAATATTATCTGGTGTAATGATGCTGGAATATATGGGATGGAGTAAAGCAGCTAATCTCATAGAGTTAGCATACCCAAAGGTAATGCAAGATAAAACCGTTACATATGATTTTGCTCGACTAATGAATAATGCGGAAATGGTTTCGACAAGCACTTTTGGTGACGCACTTATATCAAAAATTGTAAGCAATGATTCTCTTTAATAATAAAAATTGATGAAAGGTATAAACCTGTTTTAAAGAAACGAATCTACAATGAATTTTCTACATATAGGTTACCCAAAATCTGCATCTACTTTTCTACAGACTCAATTTTTTAAACAAGAAAACGGATTTTTTAATTTGATTGAGGATCCAAACTGGAAATTATTCATTGAGAATCAACTATTGACAGCTCAATCATCCTATTACTTTTCGTCGCCACCTGACATGGTCGTTAATGCACAAGAGAAACCTAAAATAGTTGGGCTCTCGACAGAGAATTTTCTGGACTCTTTTTCTGGAGTTGATTTCGAAATAGCTTTGGAGAGATGGAAAAGTTTATTTCCAAACACAAAACTGCTTATGGTCATACGAAGACAGGATCACCTGATATATTCAAATTATCTTCAATATATTCGTGCTGGATATTACAAAAGAGTGGGTACATATATTAGGGAAATAATGTGGAACTCGCAGCAAAGTATTTGGGGGCGTCTCTACTATGATCGAATTTATGAAATTGCTCGAAATAATTTTGATCATATTCAAGTTCTACCTTTCGAGCTCATTGATACCTTCGATTCATTTTTGGCATCACTAAATGCTTTTTTTGGTACTAACGTGAAAGGAATTTCTCGTCGACCAATTCGACAATCTTCATCTGATCTCGCTAACAACATGGTTAGAGCTATTAACTATGTCTATCGCTATGGATATGGAAAATCTTACCTTTCAATAGTTCCTGGTTCTGTTTCCACATCGGGCATGCATGAATTTAACCGTATAGATAGATTAGATCCTGCAATTCACAAAAGAAATTATTACCGGAATAAGCTGATACGAAAAATACAAAAAAACATTAGGGTCGATTTAAAATGTAGGCAAAAATTTATTGAAGAATATTCAGATCTATTTCTAGAACGATTCGCGACTAGCAATCAAAAACTAATGGAAATGACGGCATTAGATCTATCGAAATATAGATATCCAGGTCTTTGAAAAAATAAACTGTCAGCTGTATACCATATAGACCCAGAAACCGACTCAACTTTTTTTGATACAACAACTACATTACTCTGTGATTCGAAATAGAGTGTTCCAAAAATCAGAACCCTGCTGATACAACCATGACAGATGAAATTGTTTTCATCATATTGCTGTTGCTGTTCATTTAACTGATCTATTTTTTCTATATGGAACAAAAGTCTCCAGTGCTTTAGTTAAGCAATCAACCTCGTCTTCTGTATTGTAATGGACCATGCTAACGCGCACTACTCCATCACTAGGATCTATCCCTAATGCCTTAACACATCGTGGCGCATAGAAATTTCCACTACCGACGGCAATTTCATTTTCGGCCAACTTCTCTTCAATTAATTTTGATGGTATACCATTTACTATGAACGTAATAGTTGATGACCGCTTTCCAGGAGCCGCTTTATCCTGCCCAATTAATCGAATATTTGGGTGTTCACTCAAAAAATCCAAAAGCTTATTGCTGAGCCTCGTTTCATGCAAGGAAATAAGTTCGAAAATTTTCTGAGCTCGAATATGAAGGTCATCAGAGGAAATTCCATAATGATGGTCATACAATAAATCAAAATAGTGTGTTACCCCAGCAAGAGCTGCAATTTCAGCATGCTGTGGCCCTGTCGGATTTAACCGATATCTTGGTTCAGAAGCATTGAAGCTATGTCCTTGATTTTGAATTTTCAGAAGAGCATCTGAGGTACCCCACAGAATACCTTGATGCGTGCCAAAAGTTTTATAGGTACTGTAAGCATAGAAATCAACTCCCAATGTCTGGACGTCAGGAACAACATGTGGAGCATATGAAACCCCATCTGCCACCACTAGCGCTCCCACGTTATGCGCCAACTCTACGATACTTTCCACATCATTATGCGTACCCACTATGTTAGAACATAAGGTGAAACAAACTAATTTCGTCCTATGAGTAATTAATTTTTTTAGATCATCGATATCCAGTTCACCCGTATCTGATTTAATTCTCCATTCGCGAATTGCTATTCCAGAATCACGCCAGCGTCTCCACGCTCCTATGTTTGCTTCATGATCTTGATCGGTAACAATGATCTCATCTCCAGCACTACATAAATGACGAAGTCCCCTCGCCAGAACATAAAAGTTCAGTGTTGTAGATGGCCCAAAAGTTAACTCGTTTGGTTGTGCATTGATTAATTGCGCCATTGCGCGATATGATTCCTCCATTTCTTCTCCAGCTAGGCTCGAGGGTTTTGATGCGCCATACGGTTGCATTTTATGCTCTACAAAAAATCGATTCATACGGTCTACAACTGTTTTCGGAACATATGAACCACCTGCATTCTCGAAGAAAATTAGGCTACTATTCTTCGATGATGTAAATGCAGGAAATTGCTTTCGCACAAAATCTAGATCAAGTTCTAAATCTTTCATGGTGTATTCTTTGCTATGCTGTTAATTCTGACACTGTGGGCAATAAAATGAACCTCTCTGACCAATTACTTTTCTTCGGATGATACCTGCGCATATGTAGCAGGGCTTCCCTTCCCTATCATATACACTTAGTTGCTGGGAAAAATACCCTGGATCACCTGTAGCTTTGGAGTAATCACGCAACGTGGTGCCCCCAGCATTTATAGCTTCAGTCAAAACTTCTCGGATTGAGTGCACTAGTTTTTCATATCTCGCTAAGGAAATTCGTCGAGCAGAACGGTTAGGCGAAATTCCACTTCGGAATAGGGATTCATTAGCATAAATATTACCGACTCCTGCAACAACATTACCATCCATAATGATATTCTTCACAGAAGTGGTTCTTCTTTTAGATCTATCAAAAAGCATCCTAGCACAAAATTCATCATCAAAAGGCTCCGGACCAAGATTGACTAATTGTTTAGACTGGAACGGATCACCCTCTACCCACAAAAAACAACCAAAACGTCGTGGATCATGGAAGCGTAATAACTTGTCGTTTGTTAGAACCAAATCTATATGATCGTGCTTTTGCACTGATTGATTTGCTGGAAAGATACGAAGGTGTCCTGACATTCCTAAGTGAATCAATATCGCGCCATGCCGAAAAATAATCAGTATATACTTTGATCGACGCCTAACACCTAGAATCTTCTCCCCAATTATCTTAGATGCTAAACCAGGTGACACAGGCCATCGTAACTTTCTTTCCCGTATCAGTACATGCGCAATCACCTTCCGACTTATAAAGGGTTCAATACCGCGTAAAGTGGTTTCTACTTCAGGTAACTCTGGCATATACCATAAATTAAGTGGATATCGTTTTAATCATTTAAAAATAATTAAATGTAATTCAACATTGTATTCTATTTGGGTTCACGCGAGCCAGGCACTAGAGGCAAGATTTCCCCTAGTGGAAATTTTCTTAGGCGTGGCAAATCATTATTTGGTCTTTCCAAACCACGACGATAGGCTTGCAATGCACTATCGCTCTCTCCAGCAGCTTCAAGCAAAAGCCCAAGCTCAAAATGGGATTCTTCTCCTCCGCCACAACGAGAAGCTTCCGTCAGTAGGGAGCGAGAACGATCTTTATTGCCAACATGCAAGTATAGACGAGCCAAAGCTATCAATAAATCCGGATCTTCAGAATGAGTTTTCATCCATCCTTCTGCAACTTGTATTAGCTCGAGCGGCTCATTAGTCCTAATCATGCCATAAAGTTGTACCAGATTTTTATCCCATTGCCTTATTAACCGTTTGCGTAGAAGCTTTTCTGCCAAAGACTCTTTACCAGTATCCATTAATCTCCGACAATAAGCCTCTAGCAATAACGGATTCCTTTTATCTTTTCGTGACAAACCAGCCCAAACATTAATCGCATTTGAGCCGTCATCATCTGATTTTTCTCCTAATTGATGGCATTTTACTTCGCACCACGCCGTCTCTAGTTCTGTTTTCGGCAGTAGTGCGCTATTCTTCAGGTCTGGCAAGATCTTTTCCAACGTTTGCCAATCCTCTTGCAAACGTAATAAGCTGACCAGCATTCCCTGGGATGCACTACTTTTTGATCCTTCCTGATAGAGGTGTTCGAGCACATCTCTAGCATCATCCATTTGCCCGTCTCGCTCCAATAATCGAGCTCGAGTAATTTCGATAGCCTGGCCATGCGCTGGATCTAGAGCTCGCGCGCGGCCCAAATAATCATCTCTTGCAGTGGCATTTCCTTGCTGTTGGGCAGCATATGCTGCACCAAGATAATCGAGTAAAGGAGTAGTACTATAAATTAGTCTCGCGGTTAAAGTTTTCTCTGCCGCTTGCCAATCCCCTTCTATTAAACGTGCGTATCCGTCTAAAGTTGCTTTGTTAGCTAACTGAGCATTTCGACGACCATGCCAACGCCCAATATCTCTTGGCGCCTGCAACAAACGAATCGTCAATCTCAAAACAACGTATGACAATATAATTAATATAAATATCGCTAATACAAAAAGCGATAGTGAAACTTCTATCTCATGTGGAGCTCTAGAAATTAACACATAACCCGGATCATCAATAGCCGTCTGTACTAAAATAATAGCTGCTAAAAATAGTAGTAGCAGTAAAATAGACGTAATCAATCTGTACCGCTCCGTCGATGCAGTAAATCGCGCAAAATATCCAGCGCTCTCGATAGGTCTGGATATTCCTCTTCCATCTTTATTTTTCTGAGCGAAACCAAATCTGCTTCAAACTCTATAACCGCTGATGTATCACCATCAAAATTTTTCTGCAAAGCTCTGCTTGCCTGAGTAAGACTATTTTGATAAACGCCTGGAAGGCGACGAAGTAATGAAAGTTGCGCAACAATCAGAGGAATACGAACACTTTCATAGGCATAAAAACGTAGTTGAGGAGTCACATCAGGGCTTTGTGTCTTTTCAACATTACGAATTCTAACTAAACTGCTTAAATCATTGATTAGCGTGAGCCCAAATACCGTTAAGCTATTCTTTGACTCATCTAAATTTTCAGGTTTTTTAATCATGCCTGCTTCCTCATAATTTTCTGAAGAACGCAAACTCAATTCTACCTCTCCTAAGAGCTTTAGATTTGCAACACCCTGTTCTAACATCGATAACTTCAATACAATACTACTGATATCTAAAATTGAACTATTTTTTAAATTACTAATATCTGAATTCAGTTGTCGTCGCAAATTCAGAAGCGCAGGATCAGATAGTTCAGCAATTCTTTCTTCAGCGAGCTCTAAAGCTTTTGTTGCCGAAGATACATCTCCCACTAATATTAGTTGTTCATTTGCGAGATGGAGTAATTGTAAAATATCTTCTAGGATCCAATCGTCGGTAGTTCGAATCAGTTCTCTCTGCGCTGATTCCATTGATTTAGCCAATATATCAATCTCCGACTTCAATTGATCTTTTATTTTTGTCTGACTAGCGCCCAATTGAGTTGTTGAGGATTCAAAATTTTGTTCGAGAGAGAAGATTTTTTTCTCAAAACCTTGGTTATTGTCATTTATCTTCTGAATAATCTTAAGTTGTTCAGTCAGAAGATCTTTCTGCTGCGATTTAAATGATCCGAACTCCTCTGCAATCATTTCAGCTCGGGTTATAGCCTTTCCCAGCTCCAACCGATTTTTTACATTAAATGAATACCACAAGTATCCACTAGCAACAACAGATCCAAGACCTATGAGTATCGAGAAAATTACAAGAATAAAAAATAAGCCTCGGCTGGCATCTCTTACTCGTTCATTTTTTTTGGAACTTTCCGAATTTCCAGTTTCCAGGGGATTATCCTCTTCATTGGTTGATTGCCCAACATGATCATTGGAAATTTTTTTGGTCATCATCAATTCTTGCAAACCAATAAATCAATTCAATCAAGACCGTCAGTCAACATATCGAAGATGTCAAATTTCTGAAGCATTGACCGAAAGAAATATTGGCTACCTGTATTACCATTTGTAATGAAATGCTAACTCTTCTATTCTGGCAACAAAACTCGCCAATAACAATAAAATGTGTCAAAATCACAGCATTTCTGCCAATTAAAATCTAAGAAATACCATGCCCCAATTGCAATCCATCCAATATCCAAGCTCGAAGAACTCAAATCAAAGGGCTAAAAACGTCAGTTTTCATTTGGACTTTAGCATTGACAAGCCATAGAAGCATCTTAATCACTGGTGGAGCGGGTTTCGTTGGATCGAGTATTAGTATCGCGCTTAAAGAAGATTTAGAAAATACCAGAGTGATCGCATTAGACAACTTAAGGCGGCGGGGATCCGAATTGAACTTGGATCGCCTTCGTTCTTACGGAGTTGAGTTTCAGCATGGAGATATTCGGAATAAAGAAGATCTTAAGGACATTCCAAGTTTCGACCTTATTTTAGACTGCTCAGCAGAGGCCTCTGTCCATGCGGGGTACAATTCTGATCCAAGCTATGTATTAAACACTAATCTGGTAGGCACAATTAACTGTTTACAAGCAGCACGTCGCCAGGATGCCGATATAATTTTTTTGTCTACCAGTCGAGTCTACCCTATAGCTAAACTACAATCTCTACCTGTAGAAATCATTGAAAAAAGATTTTCAATTTCTCGTTCGTCCTCTGGGCCTGGCTGGAGTTATAGCGGAATCTCCACCGACTTCCCAATAGACGGGTTTCGGTCTCTTTATGGAGCCACCAAGCTTGCTTCTGAATTGCTACTTCTTGAGTATGCTGAACTTTATGATTTACGAGTAATCATTAATCGATGCGGCGTTCTGAGTGGTCCATGGCAAATGGGCCGTATCGATCAAGGTTTTTTTTCTTTATGGGCCGCAATGCATAAATTTGGCGGTCAACTCAAGTATATTGGATTCGGAGGAAATGGACATCAAGTCCGTGATGTTCTCCATGTCTCTGATCTCTACGCATTACTAAGAAGACAAATGATCACATTTGAAAAAACCAAAAATAGTACGTTCAATGTTGGAGGCGGTTACGCTCGCTCTATTTCTCTCGCTGAATTGTCTGATCTCTGCAAAGAAAGAACAAATAAAACAATAAAAATTGTATCAGATCCAAAGACAACCAAAGCCGACATTCCGTACTATGTAACAGATAATTCACTAGTAAATGGGGTTTTTGACTGGCAACCAAAAAAGAGTCTAAACTTTATTTTAGACGACATAATGAATTGGCTTACTAAATACGAAAATTTACTTCGACCCATTTTTATAAAAAATATTTTGTAGATTATTAAGTACTAACATCATGGACACGCTCATAACCGGATCAGCTGGCCTCATAGGAGCAGAAGCAGTTAGATTTTGTGTTGGTAAAAATATGAAGGTATTGGGCATTGATAACGATCTTCGAAGTTACTTCTTTGGCAACGACTCAAGTACCGACTGGAGTCGGAAACAACTTGAAAGTGAACTAGGAAACTTATATCAACACAAAAATATCGATATAAGAAACTATGAAGCATTAGAAAAACAGTTTCAGGATTATGGTGACACAATAAAACTGATTATCCACACCGCAGCCCAACCTTCGCATGATTGGGCAGCAAAAGAGCCACTGACTGACTTTACCGTAAATGCGAATGGCACACTGAATCTCCTGGAGCTTACCCGAAAATATTGCAATAATGCTGTTTTCATCTTTACAAGTACTAATAAAGTTTATGGGGATACGCCCAATCGATTGCCTTTGAGAGAACTTGAAACACGTTGGGAAATATCAGCGGATCATCCTTTTTTTGAAAATGGTATCGATGAGTCGATGAGCATTGATTCATCCTTGCATAGCCTGTTCGGCACTTCAAAACTAGCGAGCGATGTATTAGTACAAGAATATGGTAAATATTTTGGAATCAAAACGGTATGTTTTCGTGGCGGTTGCTTGACTGGCCCTGGACATTCAGGCGCAGAACTCCATGGATTTCTTGCTTATCTTGTTAAGTGTGCCTTAACTGACACTCCCTACACCATTTTTGGGTACTCAGGCAAACAAGTAAGAGACAATATTCATTCTTTAGACCTGGTTAACGCATTCTGGCATTTCTTTGAAAATCCTCGGTCAGGCGAGGTTTACAATATTGGTGGAGGTCGAGATATTAACTGCTCAATGTTAGAAGCTATTTCTATTGTGGAAAAAAAAACCGAACGAAAATTAAAATGGTCTTATAGTGAAAAAAATAGAATGGGAGATCATATTTGGTGGGTGGGGGACATATCAAAGTATCGAAAACACTATCCAAACTGGAAGCTTACCCACAACATAGAGAGCATTGTCGAAGATGTGATTAACGGCTTATCTCGACGACTTAATTTATGACCAAATTTTTCTGAATGATGAAAAATTCTGACCTAAATGCTTTTCCTCAAAAGGATTCAGATGACCCCATTGAACTCTCAGTGTTGATACCTGCACATAATGAAGAAAAAGTTATCGAAAAAACCATTCGAAATTTTGCACGAATACTGACAACTCAACAGATTAACCATGAAGTTCTGATCGTAAATGACAACTCAACAGACAATACAAAAAATTTATTGATTCAACTTTCTCACGAATTGCCGAGTGTTCGATACATCGATAATCTGACATCTCGAGGGTTTGGACAAGCAGTTAAATATGGTCTCAACGAATATCACGGACGATGTGTCGCCATTGTAATGGCCGATGGCTCCGATGACCCAAAAGATCTAATTAGTTTTTATAGAAAATGGTGTGAAGGCTATGATTGCGTCTTTGGTGACCGTTTTGCTGAAAACAGTATAGTCGTTGAATATCCTTGGCCTAAACTTTTTATCAATCGTTTAGGCAATAATTTGATTAGGGCTCTATTTCTTATAAGATATAAGGACGTTTCTAATGCCTTTAAATTATACAGTCGTCATGTCATAGACGACCTACATCCACTCGAATCTTCTGGCTTTAACCTAACAGTCGAGCTACCCCTAAAGGCTATTGTAAAAAACTACACTTACACTGTAACACCAAACAGTTGGTACAACAGAAATCTGGGTAAATCTAAATGGAAAATCAATGAGACTCTTTCAGAGTATTTACTTATTGTGTGGAAATGCTGGAAGATGAAAGTGACCCGAAGACAATAGGTCAATTTGCATTGTTCGGTAATTTTTTGCCTTTACCGTTCTGCTGTCAACTAGTCTATTTCATGTTCGGGCTCGTTGACTAAACATTATGATTAATCCCCCGATGATGATCAGCACTATTCCTAACAGCCCAAGGCCATTTGGAAAATCACCAAATACCAACAGTCCCCATAATAAAACAAATGGAAGATTCACATATTCAAACGGGGCAAGAAAAGAAGCCTCTCCTAACCTGTAAGCTGCTGCCATTGAGAGGGCTATAACAGCTGCCAGGCAGCCAAGCGCAAGAATGGGGGAAATGTCATCCCCGTCTGGCCAGCGCCATGCCCGCACAATGAATTCAAGGTTTGGATTTTCGACATTTGAGAAACTTCCAGAGCCAAAAATAAACCCCATCAAAGCGCTCGCCAGTACGAAAGCTACCGTTGAATAAACCGCCAAGCTTGCTACACTATCTGTCTCTGCTAAGAATCGGGTGCTAATAGTAAAACCGGCATAGCATAATGCTGCCCCGAAGGGCCACAAATACGCAATTTCAACACGAACCCCAAAAGGCTGCACTACACAAATCATACCAGTTAGTCCTATCATCACGGCCATCCATCGCCATACGTCGATGCGCTCCATAAGGAAATAGTGTGAAAATAATGTTACTAACACTGGTGAAATAAAAACGACGGCCGATGCTTCTGCCAATGGCAAGCTTGCTAGTCCAGCAAAAAACAAAACATTGGCAAGTACAATCAAAAGCCCTCTAAGGGCGTGCATAGTGAGTTTATTGGTGTGCAGTGATTTCATATCTTTCCAGATAAAAATTCCGAGCATGATAATCACAAGACTCAAAACAGACCGAATTAAAACTAGTTGATGAAGTGCATAAGAGCTACTTAACAACTTGATAATCGTGTCATTTACGGAAATACAAAAAACTCCAAGAATAAGAAAAGCGATTGCTTTTATGGCCATACCTTAATCCCTACCTGAAAAAAGACACGTGATTTTCACACAGTGGGGACAGATCTTCTGCTGATCCCCTCTTCGTTGAGACTCTATAGTAACTTACCCGGCAACTGCTTAAATTCAACCCCGCTGTACCCAAACGCTTCTGGACCAACGAATTCCAATGCTCTTGATGTTTTTAGTTCTTCAGGTGCGGGCATCCCAATTACAGCCACCCGAAGCCCATAGCGAAGCATCTCTGTACCGATAGGCTCCCCATCTTCGACATTCACCAAGGAAATTAGGTCAGGCACGGTACAGACAGTACGCCCATTTCGGTGGGCAATCAGGTTCTCATTCTGAAACTCAATTTCAAGCTGATCATTTTGATCCCCAAAAGCACTTAGCCTCATGCTACCCTTGGAAAATCCTTTTGTTGTACGGCGCTCCACATCAATAATCTTACCCCTAAATAAGACTTGGCCTTTAGTTAGGGAAATTATCGGTTCTACGGGATCGGAGCCCTCTCCTCTGGCCTTCAAAACAGCATTTCCAATTGCGATCGAAAGAGACAATGTTTTACGAATAATAAATTTCTTTAATTCAGCACCCGTGACAACTGGCATAGCCAATGCGACACTTCCACCCATTTCAATAGTCAAATTACGAGCATAAAGCTCAGCTTGCAGTGGTCCCGAAACTGATTCCAAAATAATCTGGTTGCCATGGCAATCTACAAGAGCTAGAGGACTTAGATCAAGTCCTCCAATAGCAAAAGTATCCATTTGAAGCTCTGGAAACGCTCTACCCATTGGGTCGCCATCAACAACAGGCAATCCCATTTGAAGTGCGCAAATTATAGGTTTCAGGGCATTTGCGCCGCCTATCTCGCCTATCGCAATGGCATCAAACTTTGCTCTAAGATGCGATTCTAGGGTGCGGACAGCCTTTTCAAGCTCATCCCCTCGCGGCAACTTCTCGACTGCAACGGTCGGCGCTCCCATAGTTCCAATCGCACAAATTAATGCATTA
>MDTE01021673.1_pt1 | contig 16601 bp, 27 predicted proteins | sample 811231 | NCBI WGS metagenome assembly MDTE01 (sample SAMN05326651, study PRJNA326480) | marine metagenome | isolation source: seawater | place: Indian Ocean: Red Sea | collected 2010
CTGTTGAGTATGGATTATCCTTCCAGGTTGTTCCTAATAATGAAGAACCTTCTCCGAAAGAATTACCTACTACGTAAGAACGTCTTTCTTCAAGAGATTCTGCAATATCTACATTGTAACTAACACATTGTGCTACATCGCTTGAATAGGAAGCTGATTCTATATGAGTCGCTGCTGGAGCTCTAAGAATCTTACCTGTGATTAACTTAGTTTCAGCAGTTGCTGAACCTGTTCCGCTATTTGCACTAAGGTTTGATGCACCTTGAGCTGCTACTGCAGTAATGCGAACTAACATATAGTCAGTTGCTGCGCCACCGCCAGCTGTTGAACTCATAGGTACTTTTAGTACTTGATTAACTTGTAAGAACTCAGGAGCGGTTCCTGCGTCTCCTACTTTAATTGCGCCATTTGATTGACCTTGAACATTTTGGATATTACCTGCGCTAAAGTAATCAGTTGCCATGTATAATTTAACTTCTCCACCAAGTGATAAAGCTGAATTATCTGATTCTTTCAGTTCTGCATTATTGTGCACATCTGTAGAACCATGTCTGTAACCAACTACATAAGCATAACGTTTTAACCAAGATTGTCTCTTCTCTGTAAACTTAAATGATGGGTCATCTGTAGGTTTCTTCGCTAACATTGAAACAAGTCTGAAGAATGGAGTTTGGCTTAAAGCTAACTCCGAAAATCTTTCAGAAAAGTCATATCGTCTACGTAAATCACCTGTACTCAGGGAACTTCCCTGAGAAGCAGCATAACCTTCACTTAAGCCTGTAGAGGTAGCAATTGCCAACGGCGTATTTGCTGGATAACTTGTATCTGCCATTTTGTTTCCCTCCTAGGGTATTTAGGTTTATGTTTACATTAACTCGTCTAACCCAGTCCCTTGAGATAACAACTTGTCGAAAACGGCATCGTCTACTGATTTTTCTTCTCTTTGTGTATTCCCAGCTGATGCAACACTAGTTGGCATCTGTCTAACATTTTTCATTTGTTTTATTACCTCTTGTCTAGCTCCTTCAGCGACTTGTGTGTCTCTGTTGTCTCTATTTTTAAGATAATAAACATCTTCCAATGTTAATCGATGAGATTTTGCATAATCCATTAAATCATTATAGCTTTCATCGGAAATTTCATACTTTTGTTTAAAAGCATTTTCTTCAGAAGCTCTACGTGATTGCATAGATTGTTGTTTTGCATAATCACCCAATCTTCTTTGCACTACTCCATCCACTGTTGCATTAAACAACTTTGCAGATGAAGAGCTAGGGTCTGACAAAGCTTCATCATAATCAAATACGAAATCTTCGTCTAAGCCAAGCTGCTCTTTTACGCTCTTAGGAGCTGAGCCGCCACCCTCAAAATAACCTCTCACGTGAGAAATTAAATTAGGGTCTTCTTTCATTGCATTTAGTAAAGGCATATAAGGTTCTAACTCATTTAAACGATTATTAAGTCGTTTAGCTTCACGAGAAGAATCACTATATCTCTTTTCTAAATTAGCTATATCCTCATTTGGATTAGCTTGTTGCTCTACACCAGGGTTCCCTTGAGGGGAAGTTATCTGTTCTTGAGCCTCAGTTTCAATTGGCTGTTCTAGCGTTTCACCCATAACTTGTTTATCAAGCTGAGAAAAAAATTCTTCAGCCACAGCATTGTCTTCTGGGGCTACTTGTTGTTCTGCTCTATCGGCATCATCAACTAATAGGTTGTCCTTATTTTTACTCATACTGTACTCCTTCTAATTTACAGTTATTTTTTCTGTTTATCAACACTAATCTTTTTCTTTTCTAGTGCTAATTCTTTTTTCGCAAAATCAACATTATCTTTCATTCTACTTTGTAATAGACGCTGTTCCATTTGCGTTTGTGTTAATTCTTTATCTACTGATTTACTACCTTCATTAATCTTATGTCTAATTCCAGCTTGAACTAATTGTCTCTCTAATGTTTCAATAGTTCCTTCTTGGTCTTTCAGATGCTCTTCCATATTAGTGATTTGTTGCTGCATTTGTGAATACATACTTTTACGTTGCAATAATGGTTTTTTGTTTCTTATATCTGTTTGTTCAATCATTGCAATATCGTCAATTAAACCAGCTTGAAACCACTTAAAATATTCGTCTTGTAATGCCCATCTATTTACAGGTTGAGTAGAGCCAGCAATTATACGAACATCAAATTTAGAAGTTTGATAATCATTAAATCTTTCTATAACATTTCCATAATCGTTATAAATTGGAATATTAATTGATACTTCTTTAACCTCTCCTTCTGTTGCTCCTGCTTCTGCTTGTACAATTCTAAATACTTTTTGAGTTGTATATGTAAATTGAGCTATTTCTTTGAAAATTTTACCCATATGTTCTAAAGCAGGTTCAACAACATTATTTACCCATTGCCTAACTCTTCTTGTTCCGTATTCATCCATGGCTAACATACCACGATAAGTTTCATGGCTATCTTGTCCTACGCCTTGCATACTAGAAGAAATTCCACTAATATGTTCTATATCTGCTTTTCCTTGTTGTGTAACTGTATAGAAAGCATTATTAATTGGTAAAGGTTGAACTGGTGTTGGAGCTTCAAATCCTTGTCTATATTTTAACATAGCACCAGGACTACTTGAATATTTTTCCCATTCTTCTTCATCTACACTTCCTTCAGTATATAACCATCTTAAATTAGATGCTAAATTTGCATTATGTAACATAATTTGATGTGCTTTATTAATTTCTCTTTGTTTACCAATCATTGGAATTACTGCACTCATAGGATAAGGAGTATTAGTATGTTGATATGGTATAGGAATAATTGGATATTCTTCTATAGGAAGTAAAGACTCATATAAAAACATATCTCCTACAGAAGCACTAACTTTAATTTGTGTTTCAAAAAAGTCTATAACTTCAACAACTTGTGATGAAAAACTCTCTTCTTTCATTGCAATATCAAATGCACTTTTATCCATTACAGTTTGAATTGTCTTTGTTTGAGCTCTTACCAATTCTGCTTCCATCATCGCTTGTTGTTCTGCAATTTTAGCTTGAACCTCTTTTTGTGCTTTTTCTAATTCTAGCATCATTCGTTCTTCTAAAATTTCTCCTTCTTGAACTAATAACATTAATTCTTGTTCTCTCTCTTTTAAAGAAACTTGCATTTCTGCAATCATATCTTGCATTTGTATTTCTGCTTGTTGTTTAATTTGAGCTAATTCTTGTTCAGTAGGAGGTTGTTGTAACCATAAATTAACCTTACTAACTTTTTCTTTGCTATATACTTCATAAAAATCAAGAATTTCATCTTGTTCTCCTTCCAAAGTATATGCTTCTTGTTCAACATCTCCTGGCAATATTGTATTAGAATCATGAATATCTCTCATAGAATATTGTTTTGTTTGAGTAGAACCGCTTGCTCTTACAATTTTTCTTTTATATTGAGGTAATAATTTTGTTAAAGATGTTTTTGATAAGTTCTTTTGAATAATAACATAACTTGCATCACGAAATAAAAAGTCTCTACTCATTGGGTCTATATAAACATCATAAGGGTCAATAGAATTAAATACAACTTCTCCCATTCCCTTGTCTGCATCAGGGTCTACGTCTATTTTAAAAAATCCTATTCCCTTTACTAGCGAATCTTGAATCACTTGACCAAATAAACTCTTACCATCTGAATTATGCCAACAATATTCAGAAACCATACTATGAACATGAGCAATATCTGTATCGCTTCCTTCAGTTCCAACTGCTTGCCATCTTGGACTATTAGCTGTAACAAAATATTTCATAATATCAATTGCAGGAGTAATACGATTAATAATAAAGTCTGGCATACCTCCTTCTCTTAAATCTTCCAATTCTTCTGCAGTTAATTGTTCATTCAAAAAGAAATCCATCCCTTTTTGAGAATCCATAAACCATTTTTTTCTATAGTAATTATTTGCTTTATCAAATAACTGCTTATTTAAATCAGCTTTATTCTTTCTGCCTCGTTTAGCCATTTAACACCTTTGTTTTATCATTTGTTAAAATATTGTTGTTCAAAATTTTCCATTTTTTGTTGAAGATTTTCGTCTTTTTTCCATTTTTTATGGGTATACATATTCTTTATTTTTTGTTCAAGATTTTCGTCTTTTTTCCATTTTTTATCAATATACAGACTCTTTCCATATTGAGGAAATTGTTGCCTTTTTTTAATTTTATCACTTTTTCCTAAATTAATTCTTACAGGGTTTCCTGCTTTTTCAAATTCTGAAGTACCAAGCTTTCCTGCTATAATTCCCATAGCTTTGTAAGGGTTTCCTTCCTTAAGTTGTTGGAAAATACCTTTTAAAGCATCAGTTGTGGTCATATTTTCAGTCATATTCGCAAACAAATTAAAGTCATAGTTATCACTTATAATGAGATTTCCTTCTTTGTCTTTAGACAATTGTGCTTGTCCTAGAGTTGTTGACATACTTTTATATGGGTCATAGCTTTGTTTTATTAAATCAAGTAGACTATCACTCTTTCGAATTTCATGAAATCCTCCACCATAAAAATTTATTGGAAAATTTTTACCTCCCGAAGTATATTCTTCAACAATTGACTTATTTAGGATTAAGTCTTGTAAAAAACTTAATTCACTACTTGTTAAGTCATCTTCAGTAAAAGTTTTATTAACACCAAGTAAGTCTGCTAAAAACCATCTAGCATTTGAAGGTATAAAATCCTTCAATCTTTTTCCTTTTTTCCCTGTTTTTCTCATGGGTAATGGCATACTAACTTTCCTTATTTCTTTTTATTTTTTTCTTGTTCTTTAGCAACGGCATATCCAAGACCACCAGCACCAAGCGCCGCTTTTTGTGCTTCATTCATTCTTTTTGCTTTTTTTATTGCTTGAATAACTTTCTTGCTCGCTTTATATGGAAGGGTTAATTTTTTCGTTGGATTGAACAGCAAATCAGCAGCTTTAACTACGCCTGCTCCTGCTTTTTGTGCTACGCGCATTCCTTTTTCTATCTTATCAGCATTTTTGGCTAAGTATCTTCGATACGCTTGTATTGTTTCTTCTCGTGTCATTCCTCTCATTAGCCTAAGCTGATTCTGATTTCGTAAAGCTGAAGCTTCATTAGCTCCCAATAATTGAGCTGTTTGTCTAGCTTTCGTAGCTGTTTGTTTAGCTTTCGTAATTGTTCGTTTAGCTTTTTTAGCCATTATTGACTCCTATTTTTAGTTTAATCTCTTATCTCGAAGTGGGGTAAGTCATCAAAATTATTATCTTTTAATTCAGTATCTCTATCCCAGTCTCCACCCCAACGAATATTTAAACCCATTGAAGCAGCAATACCCATAACAAATCCAGCAAAATATGTAAAACGTTCTCTATCTTTCCAATCTATTGGATAAGGAGCAACATCTACAGCTAATGATGGATACTTATTATGACTTCCATCTGGGTATTTTAATTTACTAAACCCATCTTCAAATGCTTTATTCTGTTCTTCTTCGCCACGATGACCTTGTAGAACAGTACAATCAAAATCTTCTACTACTCTTTCAAATAGTTCTATTAATCTTGGGTCGCAAGTATTTAATCTTTCTTGTGATTTTTTTCCAAAACTTGCCATTATTTCATTCTATTAAAATATTCTATTAAAATATCTTTATATGATTTCATTTCAGGTTTTTTTATCATATTTTTATGGGCTTCTTGAGTCAAAGGTCCAGCTATACTATCAATTTCACCTGTATAAAATCCACGTTTTTTTAATATTTCTTGATAATCAGCTATATCTTTTTTGCTCATATTTACAAAAGGGTCAACTCCTAATCTTGTTTGTCCTAAAGCATAGTCTTCAACTCCGTGGTCTTTAATCCAATCATTAGCATCTTTCTGTGCTCCTTCTTGACTTTGACGTTTTTGCCTTGCTTGAAACTCTTCGTTTGTTTCTCCTTCGTATTGTGTATATTTCGGCATAACTTATTCCTTATTTTTTATAAACTTTTTCTGCTCCAGCAATTCCAAACGAACCTAATGTTACCCAAACAAATGAATTATAAATATTGTCGTTAATAATAATTTCTTGTCCTAATAAACCTGTTACTAAATCTACAATTCCAAATACACACATAAGTGCAAAAGAAATAAATCCAATAATAGATTTTTCGTTATATTCGTTTTTATCTTTAAATATTGCCCACATATTTTACTTATGCTACTAACCAATGTTTCGCTTTTCTTTTTGGTTTATACCATTTTGGCTTATCTTTTGAATCATTTTGTTTATAATTAGGCGGAAAAGCATGTAAATTCGCATAATATAAACCTTCAATTGTATCATCATGAGCCATTCTTGGTCCAAATGTAACGATTTCATTGATTAAATCAAACATATTTTCTCTAAAATATAAGGAACCTACACTAAAAATGCCACTTAAACCTGAATAAATTCGATTTCTTTTCTGTGTTCCTCCTGGTTTTTCAGGAATTACGCTAATATCATAACGATTAATTCTCCTCCTTTCGTCATTTAGCGCTTGAAAAATACTTCTATTCATAGCAACATCTTCTACTGTAGCACTCTTGCAATTGTATTTATTATACAATTCAATAATATAATCTACTACTCCTTTTCTATCAAAAACTTTTCCATCCTTATCTTTTGCTCCTAGTGTAGGAATACTACGATGTCTTTCATATTCTAATACATAACGATTATTATTTGCATCAACTGCTATAACCATAATTACACTAAAGTCTGATTCTTTTGTATCAATATCTGTAGCTGGGTCACATCCTATAAAAGTATTAACAGGAACTTTATCTCCATCTTTAACAATATAACCTAATTCCTCTTCCTTATCATATTCGTAATATCCTTCCCAATATTTAATATGTTTTTGCGTCCAAACTGAATCTTCTTCTGATTGAACTTGCATCATATATTCTTGATAGAACTTAGATGGCGTTCCACTATCTTGATAGAATTTCTTTTTTTCTGCTAACTTTTCTAATGGAAACCACCCTGGCCAGAGAGATGTACCATCAGGCAATATAGCTTTATAAGTAATTACCTTCCATGCAAAATCGTCTTTATTTTCTTTTTGACGTTCATAATTAATGATGAGATTGTTAATAAAACTATCGTAGTGCACAGGAGTACCATTAACCCTAAGCCTACCAGTATGAGGCTCAATAGCAGGATAAACCACAGCAGTAACGAGATTAGAGTTTTTACTACGTGCTTCAGCTGTGATTGTATTGGCTTCGTGTTCGAAGTCGTCGAGAATAATAAGGTCGTATCTCTTATGTAACTTAGCCCCTCCTCTAATCCCTGCAACATTCGATTTACTAATGAGTTTACATCCATTGGTTAACTCCACATCTTCTTCTGTCCATTTCTTTCCTTTCAAATTACCAAAGTAATATTTTATTTTATCGTTATACTCAAAGTGATATTTAATATAATCCATATTCCCTACACTTAATTTTTGAGTAGCGGATACCCAAGCATAGAATAACATATCGTCTTTAGGACAAAAACAAAAATCTTTAATGATACTTGCTTTCGTCAACACAGTCTTTCCATGTCCTCTTGGAAGAATGATAGCTAATTGCTTCGCATCTCTATCATCAATAGCATCCGCCATCTCATAGTGAAAGGGAGGAGTTTCACTTCTCATAAAATCGTCAGGTAAAAATAATTTACCAAACGCTATTAAGTCTTTACTTGCTAGCCTTAGCGCTTCTTCCGCTTTGCTTACGTTTTCCTTGTTTATGTTCATCTTTTTTCTTTTCTTTTTTTGATAAATCTATTAAATATTTTTGTAATTTCTCTTCATCTTTATTCATATGAATATATTTATCAAGTATATTATCAATCATCATTACATGACGTTGTAACATTTGTAATTCCATTGCTATTCCTTTAATAGCTCTTAACAAATCATGTTTTGTTAATGTTTTTTTATTCATCTTAGCCATTAGCCTTGCCCCCTATATCTTTTTTTATAGTATTTTTTAGACAATTTATTGCCAAATTTTGTATTATGGCTTTGTCCTTGTCTAGTTTTTTTCTTTCTTTTAACCCTTTTTTCAAAGGCTCCAAATATTCTTCTTCTCATTAGTATTTCTTTTTCTTAGTTTTTTTCTTAGTAGTTTTCTTTTTTTTCTTTGTATTATAGCTTCTTCTTAAATCGCCTGTATCTAATTTTTTCATTTAATTCTCCCAACAGTTAATACGTTCTCTATCAAATTCCATTGTAATCCAACCCGTGCGTTGAATACCATAGAAACTATATCGTGCATAATCAGCATATCTAAGGAATGACCCTCCTCTTACATACCATTTACGTCTTAAGGTTTCTTCTCCTTTGTCATCAATAGTTAAAGAATCCATTGGCTTACAATACAACTGATGGTTATGTCCTAAAAAGTATACATCGCCGTCAGAATAAACTGAAGCCATTTTATCAAGTTCCGTATCCCCATTCTTTGCTCCACTCTTTCCATGCCCACTTACTAAAAACCAATCTTTTTCTCCGACTGAAATTTTAGCATATCCAGGCAATCTGAAATATGGAACATCCATTTCACTTGCTAAGGTTTTACATACATCAAAATCTAATATATTGAAACTTCTTAGATAGTCGTGATTCCCTCCTCTTAAAAATAGGCATTTATCTTGTATGGGTTGAACAAGTTTTAAGAAACTTAAATATTGTTCTTCTGGTGGAATGCCTTGACCTCTTTGGTTTATTTTGTAATTAGGGGGAATCAGTTCTATCATATCTCCGTTCCCAAACCATCGTGCATTTGGGTCTTCATATATAATCTTGATTGCCTCTTGGAATTTCTTTAAATCAAACTCATTCGCTCCAACATGTATATCCGTTAATCCGTGGATACGAACTTTCTCATCTGATTTATAATGAAATAGTTTTCCAGGTTCTATATGCATCTTATCATATTCTTTTACATCTGATGGGATAGGTATTGAAAACCACTTCCCACAACTTTTGCAACTAAATTGCTGCTTTACTGTCTCTTTATTTCGTTTCTTACCTTCTTTTTTAGTAAGCATACTACTGCAATGTGGACAAATCATTTACTCCTCCTCTTTTGGCGATGGTAGAATTTTTCGTTGAGCTCCTTCTATTTCATCAGGGCTAAATCCTTGAAACATTCCAACAACACCTGTTTCTATTTTCTTAACTTGATTACCTAGTGTACCGATTGCTTTCCCTAATTCCTTTAAGGATTGCAATGCGATATTTTGGTCTTCACTTGTATCTGCTAATTGTTTGAGGGACCCTAATATATATGCATGGTCTATCCCAAGTTCCTTAGCGATTTCTTTAGATGTTTTTTCTATCTCACTCATTACTCTCTCCTGTTTAAGTAATATTACTGCTTTTTTTCTAGCTTTATTTCGATTTGCTTCAGTAAATGCTTTCATATAAGCACTCACAGCATCTTTTCCCACTGCGACGCTAGTCGCAAAAATTTTTTCCTTGTTTGTACAATTGGTACGTTCCTTCACTCTTTTGTTTGTATTCTTGATTTTGGTACTAAATGTGTAGCGATTTGGATGTTTCTCAAAGTCGGTATCCATATATGTTTTCTTTGCATTGATAAATGTTCCAACTATGGTTCTTACATACCCTTTTGATTGTTTATAATTTTTAGAATCATTTGGATGTTTTAATTCAGTAGAAACTTTTAATAGCTGAACAATACGCTTATCATCACTCAACACCCAATCACCCTCCTTTGCATCTCTCCATTCGGAGTGAAGTATCCCGTTGGGATGGTCCGCTTTCCATTCTTCTTTATTATCATACACGTAATGACGTTTATGTCTTATCTTTCTACTTTCCACGAGATTTGCTTAATTGTTTGTGTAATGATTCAATTAAAAACATTACTTCTTTATCAACCCAATATTTTTTTCCATTGATTTCTATAGGTACACTTCTTGTTCCCTCGGCAGCATCGTCTTCATCTTCTATAGCCATCATGACTTCATCTTCATCATTAATAGCATTTGATAGAAGGCGCTCTAGTTTTACTAGCTTTTCCATTTGCCCCAAAATTCGTTCTTGTTCCTTCTGAGGAAGTCTACTAAGCCAATTTATTTGTGAACCCATACTTTTTTTCCTTGACAAACTCTACAAAATCTTTTATCTTCAAGTAATCTACGTAGCTATCACAGATACTAGTAGATAATAGTAGATTATATAGATTTCTTTTTCTTTGTTACTTTCTTTTTCTTTAAATCGCTTTCTACAGCTTTCTCACGTTCTTCTTCTATTTTAGCTATTGCGATATTAAGCAGTTCTTCATATTGCTTACGTTGTTCTGCTTCTTTTCTAGCAACCCCAGTTAAAGCGTTGCCTCCATCTAAGTCTTTACTTGTTATGTATCCGTCATCTGACATTATATACTCCTTTATTTAAGTTTCTATATGAATCTACGCATAACCCCATGTTATTTGCAAGAAAAATTATAGCATTTTGAAATGTAGCTATATATAGAGAGGGGTCCCCGTCAACTGGAGTTTACGTAGTTTTAATTTTCGTTATAAACGAAGTTAGGAGGGTATCAATGTCTGAATTTGAGAAGACATTAAACCACATCCCACAAGCTATGGTTGCAATAACAGAAGACCTGTTATATGGCAAGGCAGCTGGAGTTCGCACTTCACTCCAACCATGGCAAGTCGAACGAGCATTCAATAGTGTTCACAGTTCAGTCATTCAGATGAAAATGGACGCTGGTTACAAAGGGCAAGTTAAGAAGTCTACACTTCTTCAGCAACCTCAGGATAACCAAACCGAGGAGCAATCCTTGTCTGTTGAAGAACGTTTCGACCGATTAGAGGCAGTTGTTGATTCAATCGCCACTAAGGTGGATGGTTTAACGCCCCCAACCTAGGGTGAAATATAGGTGGGAGAGCAATCTCCCTTTAATAGTACTAATTATACTGTGTTATACATAGCAGTATATCGAAATTGGACAGGGGAGTCGTATAAAGGACTCTCCAGTTCGTCTAATAGTCATAATATGTTAATAACATGTTAATAACTACCCTATATATATAGCCTTATGTGGATAACATGGGGATAAACTATAATATATATCATTTCCTTAATGAAGGTTTATAGATTAGTATAAAATTGTTTCTAACAAAAGGAGGTGAAACATATGGGTATTCATGATTATTTGGTCTTTGTTACTATGCCAACTACTTCTAGTGCGGATAGTGATATTGACCATAAGATAAGATTGTTATGCGATATAAAAGCTAATAATTCTATCGAAGCCTGTTCCAAAGTATCTATGGAGTATAAGATAGATAAGGATAGGTTAAGGGCTGTGTTAATGAAAAAAGCACATAGAATTTGGAGTATTGAAACATATACTAACCACTATGTGACTTTTAAAAGACTCAATCCTTAATGTTTTAATAGGGGCTATTATATATTATAGTAGCCTCTATAAACTTTAATATAAAAAAGAGGTATCAAAGTGGATTATAAAGAGAGAGATAGATTATTTAAGAAATACATTAATGAATATAAAAAAAGATTTAATATTGAACCAAGTCTAATAGATTTACGTATATTTGTAGTTAATAATAATACAGAAGAGAAATTATTAAAAAGAATTGAGGAACTACAATCATTTGAAGGGGCGCAGATTCCTTAATATCGGTTAGTTTGATGTGGGTTTGTTTTACCTCTTGTTTGCGCCCTTTATATTAAGATTTAGATGTGTTTTATCTCATTTATGGGAGTTTTCTACATCAACTTATGAAAATAAAAGATTTAAGGTAACTATGAAGTAGCAAAGTGGAGTCTATATAAGTTGTATTATAAAAACTTTGTGAAAGATACAACTAGTTACCTTTAGTATAAGATTTCGTGTACTCTACGATGTCAAGAGTCGGCTACATATAGTCGTTAAATAAACCTTAGCAATAGGGTATAAAGTGTTGTATTTTCGAAAACAGATACAATGCGACATTTCGGTGTTTAAGTATGAATGAGAGTGCGAGGATATAGTTAAACAAATTCCTTACAAGGGTTTAACTGTGTCCAGATGGATTTAGCAAGTCCATTGAGCAGCAATGCAAAGCATACATCTCTAGAATATGACATAAAGTGTAGGAACTTAATTGTTGTATTCAGTCGGCATATGTCTATCTAATATGAAAGTATTAGATGATAGAACCAAGACCATGTAAACTTCTCCTACGAAGAGCATATGGATAAGATTTGTATTTTGTGGTTAGAAATAACTATGAAGCAATAACCTTAAGCACTTATCCTGCTGTAGTTTTTAACTAAAAGTGATTAAATTATATCACATGATGATAACAACGAAAAGAGTCTTTTGGCGTTTGGAAGATAAGTCGCCTTGTGCTACTGATAACACGTAGCTACTTATTATCTCTCAAGGATAATTGTAATGTATACGAGACTTGTGTTTGGAGACGCGCATCTTCAACCGATTAGTAGTCTATCAAAGATAGATTATGCTGTATGCGTAGATTAAACTAAACGATAAGAGTGGTAGTCTATAACTACCGGCGATGAGCATTACATATTTATATTATGTGGAAAAGTAGTTAACCGTAAAGGATAAGGCTGCGAAAGTATGTTCACCATAAAGCGTATTCTCAACTTTATGAAAAATTTTAAAAAACTAGAAAAGAGGTAAATAAATTATGAGTAAAGAAAGACATATAATATCAATTAGTAATCGTAGAGGAACAATGATGGTAATAGATATTGAGACTGTTCCTAATAAAAAGAATAGAACAGGTAATCCTTATAAAATATCTACTACGAAACATGTTAAACTTGATAGGTCTAAAATAATAGAACAAGAAGAAAAATAAAAGAGGTATTAAAATGGATTTAGAAACTTGGAAATATATTCAAAGAAATAAGGCTAGAGAAGATAAAGAAAAATTAGAAGCTATAGCAAAAGAAAAATTTGATAGTGATATGGATGAAATAGAATGTATATTGCTTAAATTTGATATAACTAGTAAAAGTTATGACCCTAACCATCCATACAATAAAGAACAATATAAAATATTAATGGAACAAGAAGAAAAATAAAAGAAAGAGGTAAATATATGAAACCAAAGAAATATGTGTATAAGCAAAAAATTGATAAAAGAAGTCAACATTATAAAAGTTTTATGAGAAATCTTAAAGCTTATAAAAAGTTCATAGAAATTAATGGTAGATTACCAATGCAAAGAACTGTTACAACATTTAGACCTATAGCAGAACATCGTCTATATACTTGGGCAGCACAGTTAAAACATTATAAATCTAAACAAACATTACCTGAGTGGAAATATGATTTATTAAATGAAATACCTGGATTTTTATGGAGTAAACAAAACAATGTTTGGTATAGTAAATTTGAGGAATGTAAAAATTATATTAAAAGATATGGAATTACTCCTCCTCAAATAAAAATGGATAGATTTCCTGAAAGAATTGAAAATGGGAAATGGATTTCTCCAATAGATGATAAATTACATAGATTATCTGTTTGGTGTTTAATACAAAGAAATCATTATAGAAAGAATACTTTGAAACCAGATAGACTTGATAATTTAATAGATATTGGATTTGATTTTGAACCAGAACACGGTCCTGCATATGTATCAGATAAAAAAGCGAATATTAAAACAGTACAAGGAATGGATACTGAAGACAATATAAAATATCTTTTGAATGAACAGAAAGGAACATGGAGATTCTAATGGAAGAATATTGGTATGATGCTGATGCTGATATAATGTATTATAGTTGTTTAACATTATCAGAATATTGGCAATTAATAATAATTACATTATTAGTTTGGGAATTTATTAAATATTTATATAGGAGATTACAATATTATGTTAAGATTTAAACATGGAAAAGATACTCAAACAGTCAAAATATTAAGACATTTAAAGAAATATGGTAATATTACAAGCTTAGATGCATTTGAATATTATCGTGCAACAAGGTTAAGTGCTATTATATTTAGACTTAGAGAAGAAGGTTTTGATATTGATACTAGAAGAATACATCATAAAGAAGCAAGTTTTGGTAAGTATGTATTAGAAGATACTCAAAATAATAATCAGTTATTTTATGATTTAAGAAGACTTTTATAATTTCGTATAGTAACTCATAACGAATGTTAATAAGGGAGGTTTTAATTGGTTAGTTTATATCTAATTATTCGACCTAATTAGATATTTCAATTATCTCGATTTACCTACAGGTAGTTGTAGGTTTTTTCCTTTAGCCTCCCTTTTTAGCATGAATAGTCTTGTTAATAACATGAAATATTTGTATATTCTTTTGGAGGATAAATGATAGATATTCAAAAAATATATAACGACTACTTAGAAGAAAAACGTGTTGAGAATCGTAAGAAATATGAAGATGTTAAAGGATGGTTTTCAGCTAGTTCAGCTGGTAGTTGTTTTAGAAAGCAATTATATCGTTCACTTGGTGTAGAAGGTAGTCCAATTGATATTCGTAGTAATCGTTTATTAAGATTGGGAACTATTGTTCATGCTGATTTTGAAAAAGCATTAAAAAACTATAGTGAAGAAGATGTTACAGTAGTAGCAGAACATCGTATAAAGATACCAGAACTTAATGTTGTTGGACATTTAGATGTTGGTGTTGTAAATGAGAAACAGGAGAAAATTCATGTGTATGATATTAAAACATCAGGAGCATGGAAATGGAGGATGAAGTTTGGTAAAAATCCAGATAAAAACCCTTCAATCAACTATGAACTTCAATTAGCTACATATGGAATAGGTTTAGGTAATGAATATGATATTACTGATGTAGACTTATCTATTATGTGGTATAACAAAGACACTTCTGCTATGAGAGAAGAAAATGTTTCTAATCTGTATATGGAAGAAGCATTTAATTATTGGACAGAACTTAATGAAGTAAATGATAATATTTCACAGCCTGAAGAATTAATACCAGGCAAGGATGAAAATGTTCCAGTTTATAATTGGGAATGTAAATATTGTGAATTTCAAGGTTCTCATTGTCCAGGACTATATAGCGTCTAAATCACCTAGAAGCTCGAAGTACTACATAATATAAAGCAAGGTTTGTAGTGGGCGCTATAATATTTGGGAGATAAAATGAAAAAACGAGTATGCAGTATATGTGGAGACCATCATGATGACCCATACGGACATAATGCTGAACCTATTAATGATGGAAGGTGTTGTGCTGTTTGTAATTTTGATGTGGTGCTTCCAACAAGAATCAGACTGATGTTTATGGATAAAGATAAAACAACAACTGAAGATATAATAAATAAACTTAAACGATTTAGAAATATGGAGGATAAATAAGATGGGATTTGATTTATATGGTGAAAACCCTAAGAATAATGCAATGGAAGATGATTTAAACAGAAGAGATGCATTAGGTAAAAAGTGGAGTGATGGCAGTTTAACTGAGGAACAGGAAGAAGAATATTTTGCATTAACAAAAGCAATTAGAGCTGATAATCCAGGTGAATACTTTAGAAATAATGTATGGTGGTGGAGAAAGTTATGGATATTTGTTTGTAATGCTTGTGATAAAATATTATCTGAAAAAGATATAAGTGGTGGTTCATTTAATGATAATCATTTAATTACAGAAGATAAAGCATTAGCTATTGCTGACAGATTAGATGCATTACTTGAAGATGGAACAGTTGATACTATTCAAAAAGATGTAATGGAACAAGTTGAAGCTGGTAGAAAAATTAATAAACAAGTTGAAAAAGAAATACAAGAACTTAGGAAGCTTGTTATTAAAGCTACAGGTAATGAAGATATTGTTCCAATGAATTATCCAGAAGAATGGAGAGAACAATATGATAAAATTAGAAGTAAAGAAAATTGGAGTTCACGTTATCCATTTCATAAAGATAATGTAAAAGAATTTTCGAAATTTTGTAGACAATCAGGAGGATTTAGAATATGTTAGACTTAGAAAGAGAAAGTAAACTAGGAATTAAAAGAGAAGACTTTAGAGCTTATCAAGAAGTACAGATGGATGGTCAATATAATATGTATGACCCTATAGCAAGACAACAAGCTGGATTAGATAAATCTACTTGGATAAACATAATGAAAAACTTTGAAGCTCTATATGATACATGGGGGAGATTAAGATGAGTGCATTTAGTGTATTAAGTAAAATAGATGTAAGTGAGCATACTGAAAAGAAGGGTAATTATACTTACCTTTCTTGGGCGTGGGCTGTTAAAGTATTGCTTGAGGAATTTCCTAAAGCTACTTGGGAAATACATACTTATTTTGATAATGGGGTAGAAACACCTTATATGCGTACTGAAGCTGGTGCATTTGTACAAGTAACAGTAACTATAGACCAAATAAGAAGAACTCAAGTACATCCAGTATTAGACCATATGAATAAAACTGTAAATGAACCTAATGCTTTTCAAGTAAACACATCAATACAACGTTGTTTAGCAAAAGCAATAGCATTACATGGATTAGGTTTATATATCTATGCTGGTGAAGACTTACCACAA
>MDTE01050802.1_pt1 | contig 16599 bp, 14 predicted proteins | sample 811231 | NCBI WGS metagenome assembly MDTE01 (sample SAMN05326651, study PRJNA326480) | marine metagenome | isolation source: seawater | place: Indian Ocean: Red Sea | collected 2010
ATGCAACTTAAAAACGAACCAAAATTGTCTGAGCCAAGCTCGACAGTACCGTCCTTGCAACGTAAACAAGATTTGAAGTAAAGCACCACAACGCCTCCATTGATCACGGCGGACACCGTGCCGTTTGAAGTCACGCACACATAACGCGTGCGGACCGAACGGGCGGCATCCTATCCGGTAACCGCTAAATGGTTCCTAGTAGCTTTTTTTCCGAGTTTTGGCGATTTTTTTGGGTTTCGTTTTTTCTTAGAGATAACTCAGACGCAAAACTGGTGAAATCCCGCAGCGTGATAGCGCAAAATCATCCCTGGAACGGGAATATGATTCTCCTACGGAAATATCGGAGTAGATGCTAATGAGCGGAAGTCTGTAATTCCTGAAAGTTGATTACTGAACCTTGGAGGCAACAACGAATGGCAAGGCTTTATGTTCTTGGGGCTGGTACGCCTACCCCAACTCCTACCCGCTTTGGTTCAGCCTACGTCCTCGAAGTAGAGGGCGAAAAAATCATGATCGACTGCGGTCCGGCGACGACACACAAGCTCGTTCAGGCCGGACTTTGGCCTCTGGATATCGACTATATCTTCTTCACACATCATCACTTCGACCACGACATCGACTACCCGTGCTTCCTCCTCACTCGATTCGACCAATCGATCGGTAAAGAAAACCAGCTTCAGGTGTTCGGTCCCACACTCACCGAGAAAATCACCGAAGGAGTTATTGGCGAAAACGGCGTGTTTGCGCACGACTGGAAGGCACGGATTTACCATCCTTTGTCTCAGAAGGTTTATATCAACCGCGGTGGTGTGTTGCCTCGTAAAGCACCGAAGATCAAAGCGAAAGATGTTGGTGTCGGAACCATTCACACTGCCAAGAACTTCGAAGTAACTTCAGCACCCGCTGAGCACGTCCAGCCTTATTTGGATTCTCTCGCATACAGAATCGAGACCAAATCAGGAAAGTCAGTCGTGTTCACCGGCGACACACAACCGTGTCAGTCTGTGATCGATCTTGCGAAGGACGCTGATGTAATGTTGTGCATGTGCTGGGATGACCAGGAATGCATGGACTCGGACGGTGAAGCACCCGGGCAATGCGGCACAACAGGTGCAGCCCGAATGGCAGAGCAAGCCGGAGTAAAGAAACTGATCCTCGTCCACATGGGTCCGCACATCGCACAACACGGTCCGCTTGAAAAGGGACTCGGTGACATCCGAGAGGTCTACGGCGGACAGGTCATCTACGCCGAAGAACTAATGGCAATCGACGTTTAGAGTCTGATTCAAAGGTCCCCGGCGCACGGTCGAGGGTGACTTAGTGGCTTCAGTTGAAGTGACAGTAGAGTTGGGCTCGGACCGAAAGCCATTTGAAGAACAGGAACTTCTTGTGCTCAATTAGGACGGCTGCGGCCTTGGATGCCAGGTTGTTAGAAACAAGGATTTCGAGTCCTTTATCTTTGACCGTCTGGTAAGCATTTAGGTTGGCTTTTTTTGCGTAAGTATCGACCGATATAGAGGCGTGACTGCCTCAGCCGAGTCCGGCGAGGCAGTCGAGCGCGACGGGTCGTTCTCGGTTTTCGAGATATTCGCGGGCTTGGTCTGTAATTAGCAGTTGCAAGTGAATTCGCTTGATCGGTTGTGGTGGATCTTTAACTCAGATGTGCGGTGGTTTGGAAGAGATTTCTAGCGTCCGAGAAAAGCAATTCCCTCACCTGAGGAGGGATTAGGGACTTTGAGCCACGTTTCCAATATCGCGGATGTAAGCGGGGTTGGGCTACGCCAGCTCTCGTTTCATTTGGGCGAGGCCCATGGGGCCAAGTTTTAGAGCTTTGTTGTGCCATTCTTTGAGGTCAAATTTTGAGCCCAACGATTTCTTTGCTGACTCTCGAGCTTCGAGCCAGACTCGTTCGCCAACTTTGTAGCTGATCGCCTGTCCGGGAATACCTAGATACCGATCAACCTCGGAAGCCACGAAGTCGGCCGGGAAGTGAACTCTTTCCTTCATGAACTCCAGCGCCAGATCGCCGTTCCAAACTTCTCCAGGATGGAAATTGGAATGATTTGGAATCTTCAAGCCAAGGTGCATTCCGATATCGACTATCACTCGTACGCTTCGCAGCGCCTGCGCGTCGAGCATTCCCATGTAGAGATCAGGATTCTCCAGATAACCAAGCTCGCCCATGAGTCGCTCTGCGTACAGTGCCCAACCCTCGGCGTGCCCGGAAGTTCCTGCCAACAATCGCTGAAATCTCGAAAGCTCTTCAGTCATTGCGACATTCGTAGCTATTTGAAAATGGTGACCGGGGACTCCTTCGTGATACGCAATTGACACTTCACGCCAGATCGGAAACTCGGTTTTCCCGCCTGTCGGATACCAGGTTCGCCCCGGTCGTGAGAAGTCTTCCGACGGACCTGTGTAGTACATAGCCAATGCACCACCCGGAGGGGCTATCAGAGCTTCGATTGTTCGAACCGGTTCTGCGATATCGAAGTGGATGCCATCCATCTCACTGATGGTTCTATCTTGAAGATCCTGCATCCACTGCCGAAACTCATCTTCGCCCTTGATCATTTTTTCGGGGTCGTTTTCGAGCAGTTCAACCGCCTCTGCGATTGAAGCGCCTGGCTTGATCTTCTCGGCGGTTTTGGTCATTTCTGAACGCACCCACGCAAGCTGTTCCCAGCCCCAGTCGTAGGTTTCTTCGGGATCTATTTCTGCGCCGAGATATCCCTTCGCAGAAAGGGCGTAGCGATCTCGTCCAACTCCGTCGACCGTGGTGGCATCGGGTAAATACTCGTTACGCAAATACTCACCCATCGTGGCGTAAGCGTCAGTTGCCAAATGCCCGGCATTTTCGATCCGTCGAGCAAGTGCATCATCACTAATATCCGACGCAGAGAATGCCGCGATCATCGAATCGAAGAAAGGATCGTTACCGCCATTTCCAGACCACACTTCGCATTGCTCGGCAGTACCACTCACCTGTCGGATTGACGTGACCAAACCTTCGTAACGTCCAACATCCAATGCTCGCCGGTAACCGTCAAGAGATTCGCCAATCTTTTCCATTCTCGACGCGATGTTCTCCCACGCTTCGGCGGAGTCTTGCGACATCAGGTCAAATATTGAACGAACGCTCTGAACCGGAGAGAAAAGCACATTCATGTCACGCAAGTGCTCTCGTGATTCGTACTGCTCAATCGAAAGTGAAATCTCGTCAATGAACGTGTCTTTGCACATTCGTTCGCGTTCATTAGTCGGTTCGGCGGCCTGCATATCTTTGTAGGCAGCTAGTACATCGTTGTGGAACCCCTCACCGGCTTCAGGAGTGTAATCGGGCATCAAATGATCGAAACCCGGTACACCCATGTGAGTTGCCGAAAGCGGATGATGTTTGGCGACGGTATCGATAAACCCGTCAGCGATTTCGAATACTCCAGCCATGTTTACATTCTCAGAATAACTTCGATCTCACCCAGTAACCCGATAGTCGCTAGTTGACTCGCACGTACAGGAACCCGCCTAGCCGAAACGACTTCGCTTTGCCGTCGGTGTTCAACGAAAACTCAGTGAGTTCACCGGCGCCGCGACCATCCACCGTTCGAAACGCGCCTTCTTGCTTGATTGACGGATCAAGCGCCAAACCTGCGGGTCCGTGCAAAGTGTAGTCGCCTTCACGCGGGCTACCTAGACCAAACGATCCGTTCTCGTACACCACATCAACATAAGCCCCCGGTTCAGCCCAGTAGCGTCCGAGATACGGCGTGGCGTCTTGTTCTGATACAGGTTCCAACACGGATTCGTCCGGTTCTGGCAATCGACCGAGTTCTCGAATCACCATCTCCGCAATGTCCTCAGCCAACACATATGGAGTCGGTGCAGGCCAAATATTGGCAAGTACTACTACACCTGTCTGGTTTTCTACGCTGAATACCATGTTCGATGCGTAGCCCTGGATTCCACCACCGTGGTTGTGCATCACGAGATCGCCGCGACGATTCATTCGCCACCCAATCGCCTGCCCGTTAGACCAATCGTTGGCGAGATAGACAGCGCGATGCATTTCAGCCAATGACTCTGCTGAAAGTACTTTGCTCGAGTGTATTTTTCGTCCCGATGAGAATTGGAACGACATCCACTTAGCCAGATCTTCGACGTTCGAGTGCAACTGTCCAGCTGCTGCAATACCACGCAAGGGAGCGTATGGAGCGAGTCTTAGATCAGCTTCGCCGGGCTTCGGATGACTGTAGCCGGTCGCTTGAAGTTGTTTTTGCTCGGGATCCAGCTCGAATCGGGTATTGGTAAGTCCCAGAGGATCGGTGATCTCTTCGTACACATACTGTTCGTATGCAACTCCACTCACCTGCTCAATGACATGACCGAGCAGACCGACCGCGAGATTCGAGTACTTCCACTGAGTGTCTTGAGGTATCACCACGTCAATGTCAGCGAGGTTGTCTAGAAGGGCTTCAGCTGTCGGGAATGACGGCGCGTTCCAGTCGGTGAGCGGGTGCTCTGTTCTCAATCCCGAGTAATGCGTCATCAGTCGCCGTAACGTCACGCCTTCAAGCGTTCCGCGGAGTGCGTTGGCGATCGTGAAGTCTGGCATGTGAACGAGCAGCGGATCGTCAAGTTCCAACTGCCCGAGATCTCTTAACTGGAGAATCGCCGTCGCCGTGAAAGTCTTTGTAATAGACGCAACGCGGGAGATGGTCTGCGGTGTGGGAGGCTTGTCTTCCCCCAGCGTCTGTGTGCCGAAAGAGTAGTAACTAATGATCGAGTCACCGCGAACAACGCCGATAGAAAGCCCGGGGATTCGATCTTGCTTCATCGAGCTTTCGGCAATCTCGGCAATTTTCGGTTCAAGCGAAGAAATTTCCGTGCCAGTCGCCAATTGATCCTCCCAAAAGAAAACGACACCTGAAAAGCAGGTGTCGTTAGGTTACTTGGTGATGGTCGACTGCGTGTCGAAAAACTCGCTATGCGGCGTTCTTTTTACTCACTGTATTTGCAAGCTGAGCCATGTGACGGAGGACCTGCTGTTCGAAAAATTTCATCCGATCTTCGAGTCCACGCATCACGGTGCGCTTCACACGAATCGTTTGTTTCACGCCGTCAATTGTGGCGAGGGCGTTCTTGTATTCCTCTCCAAGATCATCTAGTGCGAAGCGACCTGAGAGAAAACCTTCAAATCGGCATTCGGATTCTGGTTGAGAAGGTCTTCTCGAGCCTGCTCAGCGACGAACGCGCTGCGAGTAGGCTTATCGGTTTTTACGGTTTTACCAAGATGCATCATTAGTGAGTGAATTCTACGGTAGTCAGTCCAGTGTTCCATAGTGATTGAACTTCCCTCCGCGGTGTACTCCGCAACTTTACAGATCAAAGACGTTTCCACGTGCACGCGCTACGCGGGATCTTTACCTCAATTATGAGGTTTCGCACACACGCGCCGACATAGTGAATGATCTAACTCGCACAGGAGAAACAACCTATTGCGGAACAACCAGAATTATTCGGTGTACTATCCGTTTCGCAGTTTGGAGCACGGACTCGTTGTGCCTTTTTAGCGATTCAACCTGGTCACAGAATACGAACAGAACATGAAAATCACCGACATCACCATTGATGTGATCGAACGACGCCCTCCTTCAGTACGCGTGCAGGATGAACGAGCCGATTTGGGCGGAACGACGACGCAGGGAGTGCTCCGAGTTAAGACTGACCAGGGAATCGAAGGTCACGCGTTCGTTGGTGACCAAGGTGCGGATTCGTCGGACCGCATGGCGGCGATCATCAAAACTCTCAAACCAGCAATGATGGATCGAGAATCATCAGATCGTGAATGGCTATGGAACCAGCTCAAGGTGATTTCTGGTCACGGTTCGGCGATGGAGCCTACCTGGGCTCCACTTGACGTCGCGCTTTGGGACATTGAAGGAAAAGCTGCAAATCAGCCAATTCACAAACTGCTTGGAACTGCTCGAACGGAAGTGCCGTTATATGCCACTTACCCTCCTCGACATGGCACGCCAGAGGGATTCGTGGAGGAGGCACTTCAATTACTGGATGAAGGCTTCACGGCTTATAAAATTCATCCGGGTCCTCTTCACTACAAACAAGCGGCAATCATGGCGGCAAAAGTTCGTGAAGCGGTTGGTGATCGAATGACACTTATGCTCGATCGAAACCACGGCTACACCTTCCGAGAGGCGCTTTACGTGGGTCACGTTCTCGATGAAAGCGACTACTACTGGTTAGAAGATCCAATCGCCGCGAACAATGTCGAAGCGATCAAAGAACTTTCCACACGACTCGAAACACCGCTCAACATGAGCGATACGAGTGGTTTCCTATTCCACGAAGCTGCGAGCTTTCTTCAAAACAACACTGTTCGAGTAATACGTGGAACCGTCCGCAAGATCGGTATAACCGGACTCAAAAAGCAAATGTCTATGGTCGAAGGCTTCCACAAGGTTTGCGAGGTGGGTCTCGCCGGAAATTCGGCTCTCAACGCGGCGAATCTCCACGTCATCATGTCATCGATGAACTGCACTTACTTCGAATACTGGCTTCCAAAGGAAGTTCACCAGTGGGGAGTAAAAAAGCAACTGCAGATCAATGAAAATGGGAATCTCGAAGCACCGACCGGTCCCGGTCTAGGAATTGAACTCGACGAAGAGTGGATAGCCGCCCACAAAGTCGCGACGCTTTCATGAGCTAAACCGTCCAACATCGGCGTATGATTTTGCGATGAAAGTCGACGCGCGAGCACAAACTGTAGAAACTCAGTCACCCGAACTCGATGGCTTTGATATAAAACGCCGTCCGTTTTTGGGGTTCGGCCTTCTTATGTCGTCAGTGATAGGGACACTAGCAGTTTTGATCTATTTTGGTGCGTGGGTATCCGTCGATCGAATCGAGAGACGAGCTCTCGCCGAAGGAGTTGACGAGTCTCAAATCGAAGGAGAATGGTGGGAAGACGGGCTAGTCCTTGCCTGCCCGCTCCACTAGTTGATTCTCCATGCGAAACGCAGCACTCTGGCTCGATAAAAAGTTCGGTCTCGAAGAACACACGATTGCCCACTACGCCTGGGTGATCGTTGCGATTGCCGGAATGGTCCAAATGGTTGGAGCGGCAATTCGCATGTCGTTTGGGGTTCTCGTTGACCCACTTGTCGAAGCGTTCGGATGGACACCTGGCGCAATTGGTTTTGCCTACGCCTTGATGTCTATTGTCACGGCTCTCGCATCTCCCGCTGCTGGGTGGCTGGGCAACCGTTTCGGAGCCCGACAAACCATGGTGGTCGGCACTTTACTGTTTTTCCTTGGCATGATGTGGACCTCCCAGACTAAGCAAATCTGGGAACTCTACGTCGCATATGGGATAGTCTTCGGAATATCTCAGGCGCTGCTCCTTGTCCCTGTCGTACCAGCCGTTGCCGCCTGGTTCCGTCGTCACTTGGGACTCGGAACCGGAATCATGATGGTGTCCTGGAGCCTGGGGCCTGCACTGGTAGTCCAGGCTCTCGCGGTTCTGTTTGCCACTGCCGGCTGGAGCCAGGCCTTTATGGTCGTGGGGATAGTCGGCACTGCGACGTTGAGCCTCATACTCCTGTTCTTCCGAAACACGCCTGAAGATACCGGACGAATCGCATACGGCACCAGAGCGAACGACAACCCGTTAATAACCAGCGGCAATATTTACGTAAGAACCCAGCAAGAATTTCAAGGTTTCGTATACAAAACCAACGCGTTCTGGAACCTCATCAATATCCACTTCCTCGGATGTGTTGGTCACGCCGTTATTCTCGTTGGAATAATTCCTCTGGGAATTTCTAAAGGGCTCGGACCTCTCACTGCTGCCGGTGTACTAACGACCGTATCTCTCGTCAGCGTTTCTACTCGTTTCCTCGCGCCAGTTCTTTCCGAAAAGATGAGTGCGAAAACGGTAATGTTCATTTCGTTCTTCGGACAGGGCGTCGGGGTTTTCCTGCTACTCACCGCTGACTCGACGCTCGATTTCTACATCTTCGCCGTTGTCTGGGCTATTCCCTACGGCGGTGAAGGTACAGCGTTCCCGGTTTTGATCCGCAAGTACTACGGCCATGCCCCGATGGGAACAACTTACGGATGGCAGCTCCTGGGTGCTGGGCTTGGAATGGCTCTTGGCGGACTGATCCCGGGTATGGTTTTCGACATCACAGGTACGTACACGTGGGCGATCATTCTTTCCGCAGTTTTCAGTCTTGCTGGTGCGGTCGCAATAGTTTTGCTTGAAAGCACCAAGCGACAGTTGATTCCGGACTGGCCTGAAATGGAAGAGAACCCTGAAAAATCACCGGCAGGCGCAGCGACTTCCATCCGAAGTGATTCCGTGCCCTCGGGTCAGACAGGTGGAGATTAGAACGTTGCCGGATCAACTGAGCGGAAAATCAATCATTGATGATCTTGGAGTCACTTCGTTAATAAACGCAGGTGGCCCGAACACGAAACACTCCGGTTCCCGACCTCGTACCGAAGTTATCGAAGCCATGGAGGCGATGAGCGAGGTCTTCGTCGATATAGAAGAGTTACTTATAGCAGCTGGAAAACGCGTTGCAGAACTTACAGGGAACGAAGCTGCGACCATCACTTCAGGCGCATCAGGTGGACTGGTTCTTCAGGCTGCGGCAGCAATGGCAAAGGACGATCCAGAGAAAATTTCTCAACTGCCCATATCTGATGGAATGCCAAATGAGCTAATCATCCAGCGAGGCCACAGATTTGTTTACGACCATCTATACCTCGGCCCAGGATCTCGATTCGTCGAAGTAGGACGCCCTACCGACTGCACGGTTGACGAACTCGCAGAAGCTATTGGTCCGAATACAGCGGGATTTATTCACCTCGAATCACCGTTCAAGAGTGAACTCGGGGTTCCACTTACCGACCTTGCTGATTTAGCTCACAACCACGGGTTACCAGTATTAACCGATGGCGCCTCAATGCTCCCACCCCGGGAGAATTTGACCAAGTACACGGGTCAGGGAGCCGATCTCGTTAGCTTCTCTGGCGGCAAGGCTGTTCGCGGGCCACAAAGCACCGGCTTCCTTGTTGGTAAGTCGGAATGGATTGAATACGCGCGGTTGAACAACGCTCCGAATCCCGGAGTTACACGTGCTCAAAAGGTCTCGAAAGAGGAAATCGCGGGGCTTCTTGCAGCGCTCGAAGTATTCACCAGTATCGATGAAGAAGCAGAGACTAGGCGTTACCGTGAAAAGATGAATTTTCTGGTTGACCAAATTGCCGAGATTCCGGGTATCCAGACCGAAGTGCTTCACAATTACGACCATTACATCCCGCACGCAGTGATTCGGTTCAACGGCGACTGGAACGGACCGAGCTACGGCGAAATCGTCAATGAGATGAAACGATCCGCCCCGCGAATCTACATGCAAGTGGACTATCGTCCAGAGCCTGACAGAATGTGGGTCGACCCACTCAACCTGCAGGACGGTGAGCTTGAAATCGTCACCGAGAAACTACGCAACATATTGATCGAATCTGTAAACAGTAAATAGACCTGCATACAACTACAGCAATAAGGAACTCATACCTTGGTACGCATCGCTGGTAAGCACGCACTTTTGAAAATGTTTGAAGCCGAAGGAGTCGAATACATGTTCGGCAATCCCGGCACGAGCGAAGCACCAATGATGGCGGTGATGGATCAGTACCCGTCAATTGAGTACGTGCTGGTGCTCCAGGAAGGAGTTGCGGTTGGTCTGGCTGAGGGATACGCCCGATCAACGGGAAAAGTACCTCTTGTTAGCCTCCATATAGACAACGGAATGTCGAACGGTTTGTCACTCATGATCGACCAGTTGTACGGCGGTACGCCCATGGTGATGACAGCGGGCAACAAGGACATACGGAAACTGGCACCAGGACGTTCTGATCTCGCTGACATGGCGCGCCCATACGCAAAGTGGAGTACCGAGATCACCCACGCCGAGCAGGTTCCTTCTGTGATCCGAAGGGCGTTCCAGGAAGCTCGCACTGTGCCAACCGGACCAACATTCGTCGCGATGTCGGCAAACGCTTTTGACGATGAAGCCGACGTTGATCTCATCCCCTCCGCGCACGTCGACATCTCGCCGTCTGCTGATCCAGAAATGATCGATCAGGTATGTGAATTGGTCGCATCGGCAGAACGACCGATCCTTATTGTTGGCGATCGAGTTGTCGACACCAACGGAACCGCTGCTGCTGTTGCGGTAGCTGAAACGGCCGGCATGCGCGCATACGGTCACGGATCGACCGCTGTTAACTTCCCTGCCGACCACCCTCTGTGGCAGGGCAATTTGAACATGCGAACCGCCGAGGCAGTTGCAGCTGTGCGAGCGGCCGATGTCGTAGTTGCCGTTGGTTGCCCGGTGTTTGAAGACTTCTTCTATCAACCCGGTCAGTTTGTTGCTGATAGCTCGAAGCTTATTCATATCGACATCAATTCTGGTGCCATCGGCAAATCAGAACCGACCGATATTGGAATTCTCGCATCACCGGGCAAAGCCCTCGTACAACTTGCTGAAGCTTTGCGCGACGGCTTAAACGGATCGCAACAGGAAGCAGTAGTTGGGCGGTCACGAGAAGCTGCGGCGGAAAGCGCGGCTCGGATCAAATCGTTCCAAGAATTAGCTGGCTACAGTGCTAAAGGACGCCCAATGTCACCCGCAATGATGGTTGACCATTTGGCAAAAGCACTCCCTGATAACGCTGCGGTTTTCAACGATTCTGTTAGCACGGGCGGCTTGCTGTTCGATGCCCTCTCTCCTTCAACCCAGGGTACTTATTACGGTTGCCGTGGTCAGGCGATCGGTTGGGGCATGGGCGCGGTGATGGGGGTAAAACTGGGATCACCTGATCAGCCTGCCATCGGAGTGATCGGTGACGGCAGCGCGATCATGACCGTGCAAGCTCTGTGGACGGCTGTAAATTCCGACATTCCGGCAATATTTGTGATCTGCAACAACGCTTCGTATCGAGTACTTAAAGTGAACATGAATCACTACCACCGACTAAACGCACTCGACATGCCTGATTCGTACTTTGCCATGGACTTCCCCAACCCAATCGACTTTGCGGCGCAGGCTCAGGCATATGGAATGCAGGGAGTACGAATTGAAGACCCAGCGGAAATCGAGTCCGTTGTAAATTCGGCAATCGACTCAGGTAAGCCAGCAGTTATCGACATGGTGATTGACGGGGCTCTTTAGCTTTACCAAATCAAATCACTCCTCTAGACCGCCCTTCATACAATATTGGTTGTTTGGGTGGTCTTTTCCCGTCTGGTTCAATCACGCACAGTGCGGCAACTCGTAGCGTGTAGTTAATCTGACCGACTGATTGCCAACGGGTTGACTTTCGATCACACCTGTTCGCGTCCACTCGTTCAACTAGAGGACCGAAAGTACTTTCCGTTGTTACACCTGCTATGAAGATGGATAACGTTATTGAGCTGATCACTTAGATCAACCGAATCACCTGTATGGCGATTTGGGACTAAGTCTCTTTGAGAAACACCAATTCAGTTACACCGCTCGATTGAGTGGTCATATCCTGACGAAATTCGTATCCCTGCGGGTGCTGAAACTCCTTGAGCGAGTCGAATGCATTTTCAGTCGATCCCATTTTGTCAGGATTCGAAACCAGGTATCGAATTAGCGCGCCTTTCATCGCCTTGGACCAATGATTAAGTGTGCGTAGTTTGCCATCACCTGGATCTTCAAGAAACTTGACCGTAAATCGAGCGGCGTATGACACCTCGTCCGGATCCCACGCTACGCTATGTTCATTGGGTAATAGATCCCACACGACTCGATCTTTCGCTACCGACGCTAACGCAGACGTAATCAATGGCTTCCAGATAGCTGCACACGTCTTCTTGAGTCTGATTCTTGCGCCCATTTTCAGCTTATAGTTCGGGATCAAATCGAACGGTCGGACCATGCCATACAGACCTGAAAATATGATCGCGTTGGCAGCAAAACAGGACTGCGCCTGTTCATCAAGCGACTGGTAGTTTATGAAATCGTACATCACACCTGTGTATCGCTCGATCGCAGGCATAGTCGGTGCAAGATTCAAGGAAGCGTTGTCCGCCCTCGCCTTATCCAGTGCAGCGCCTTTAACGCCTAGCGTTTTTTGGGCAACTCTGGGTTTCTTGCTCATTTGTATCAGGGTTTTGGTCATTAGCTCCCTTTGCTTTTCAAACTCACGGAAGGAAAGATCGCTGAGATTGAGACTGGGAGCTTCTCCACCAGATGCTTTACTTTCTGAAGGCGGAAGAAGAATTAGCGGATAATTGGACATGACGTCTAGGTTAACTGCCGGAGTACGTCATAGTCGACAAATCATAATTACGCGCAAACACGGAATTGAAAATGTTAAAAGCAAAAGACCCAGCAATCAGCTAGGTCTTTTTTTACTTCATTATGGTCGGGGCGGCAGGATTCGAACCTGCGACCCCCCGCTCCCAAAGCGGGTGCGCTTCCGCTGCGCCACGCCCCGACATTGCCAACTTATCTTTATGGCTAATATCGCCGTCCGTATCAAAGCAACCTAGATATTGTATGACTGTAAACGCGGATTCACATAACCCAATTTGATGAATTAGCGGCAATCTTCCTAAACTTCGGTCTCAATCTCAATTCGTTAGTAAGTAAATGAACACTTACCTGAAGTTAAAGTTTCGAATAATTGCGCGATATCACAAATTATTGGGGTCAAATGTATTGAGATTCAGTAGGCCAAGCGCGAGCGTTAAATAATAGAGCGGATTTGACCGTTTTCCTTTTATCTAAAGCACTATCTAGAAAAAGCGCGGATCTGAAATAACGACTGCGACGGAGTTCTAGCCACGGCAACCCTAAGAATGCTTCATCGACACGGCACCACGAGCGCGTCCGATGGATCCACCACTAAAGCACGACCGGTTCGACATATTCGCCGAGGTCACCCACTCGGTGTACTTCGAAACAGCCAGTACCGACGCTACTGGGCCGCAGGCTTCGCGACCTTTACCGGATTCAACATGCAAATGTTGATTCGTGGTTGGATGATGTACGACCTCACCCATTCGCCGCTCATGGTGACTATGGTGACGGCTGCGATGATGATGCCGATGCTGCTGTTATCACTGCTCGGTGGAGCGCTCGCGGACCGGGTTGACCGAAAGATGATCACCTTGGCATCAGACTTCACACTCTTCGCAAGCTTCTTCGCTCTATTTGCGATATCGGCAGCCGGAGTGATGGCTCCGTGGCACATCCTTACAATCTCTGTGGTCAACGGTATCGCTTTCTCCTTGGCGGTTTCGGCTCGGCAAGCCCTGATCTCAGGACTTGTACACCGTGAGCAAATGCGAACTGCAGTCGGACTCTCTGCAACTACGTACAGCTCGGCACAAATCATTGGTCCTGCTATCGGTGGAATTATGCTCCCAGTAGTTGGAGCGACTTGGGCGCTGGGCGTAAGCACAGTAGTCGCTCTCCCGGCTCTGATCATTTACTCGACTCTAAGCCCGGTCCATCACACCAGCGTTAACGACCCAACCGGGTCGATTGTTGACAACGTCAAAGCCGGGCTTGCTTACGCATTCCAACACTCTACGATTCGCTTCTTGATGCTCGGTGCGATGGTGATGATCCTCACAGTCGGACCGTTCCAGTCACTTATGCCGGTGTTTGCTGAAGATGTTCTAAACGTTGGAGCAGGCGGATTGGGTGTTCTCATGCTGGCAGCAGGTGTCGGTTCGCTAATCGGTTCGCTCACGGTTGTTGCAATTGGCGAAAGCATTTCTCACCAGAAGCTCGAACTTTCGTTCGGCATGCTCGCGGCCGCGTCCTTGATCGGGTTCGCTTTATCACCGTGGTATTCCCTGTCGATTGCGCTCGTGACTGTAACTGCATTCGCCGTGACCAGCTACATGGTCGTGAATATGACGGTTGTTCAGATCTACTGCCCGGACTACATTCGTGGCCGCGTGGTCAGTGTACGATTCCTGGTGATCGGACTCATGCCTTTCGGTGCACTTTCAATGGGCGCAGCGGCAGAAAGTCTCGGTGCATCAACCGCGGTCGCACTTATTGCGGTGGTCGGCGCAGTCGGATTCGTAGCGGTGCAGATCGTCTCTCGTATGATTTCCACAGCAGGCTATAAGGCAACTCTCAGCAACCAGTAATGCTGCAGTAAGACCATCAGAACACACTGAATTTGTACAAGCAATTTGTGTCAGCCCAGCGCCTGTGCTAGGCGTCGATTGCTTGAACCTTCGACGGTCGATCAAGACTTCGGTGCACACGCGATGTGTCATTAGTAACTCTCATTGTTGCGGTTAGAAAAATGATCATTTTCAAAGGCTTTTCCCGATGCAAAGATGACGCTCACTTACGGAACGACCAGTTCGGAATATATGTGACCTCTGTTCAATGCGCTGCGACAGGCGAATCATGAGCTCCTACCGACTCCTTCCTAATCGCCGAAATCGCTTAATCTGACGCGAACAGACCAGCGCTATCGGTTCCTCTATTGTTTTCTCAATACCGATCTGTCTTGTAGATTGCTAAGCAAGTAATATCCAGCAAATAGCAATTCTCAAGTATCTCTAGGCAGGATCGGTTGAAAGTTACGTCAGTCAGCGCTGTTTACCCCAACTACGAACACACGGTGCCTTCGTGGCGTACCCATCTATGGCAAATAGTGGTCAGGATCGAAACCGACACCGGTCAGATCGGTTGGGGATACGGTGGTGGTGGTAAGGCTGCCGTTGAAGTCGTAAATGGGCATTTCGCCGAAATACTCGTTGGTAAACCCTTGAACTCGCTCGAAGATATTTCCGCTGTCTGGGATTTCTTATACACCGAGTCGATTCCATACGGTCGTAAAGGAATTGCCATCATGGCGTTGAGCGGTGTTGACCTTGCTCTCTACGATGCCATAGCAAAGGCGGAAAACAAGCCAGTGGCTCGACTTCTGAGTGATTCGATCCAACCTCGAATCCGTTGTTACGCCACCGGTCCCGACACTGAATATTACGCGGAGCTCGGCTTCACGGCTCAAAAAATTCCGCACCGGTGGACCGGCGAAGAATCTATAGATCAGGCGGTCGACGTAGCTGAGAAGGCTCGAAATGCCCTTGGATCAGATGCTGAGGTGATGTTCGACGTATACATGTCGTGGGATAGCGAAATTACGCTCAAGATGCACAAGTCTCTGAAACATGTAGGAATTCACTGGTTCGAAGATGTCTTGACGCCGGATGACCTTGAAGAACTCGGCGAGCTTCGACCTAAAATCGCCCCGGTAAACATGGCGGGAGGCGAACACGAGTTTAGTTCCCACGGATTCGCCGACATCGCCCGCTCGGGCGCTTACGACATTTGGCAGCCTGATATCACCTGGTGTGGAGGTATCACTGCGGGACTGCGAATTACTGATATGGCGCAAGAGACAGGAGCGTCAGTCGTGCCGCACAGAGGAGGAGAACCCTGGGGGCTTCATTTGATCGCCGCTTCGACATGCGACGACTTTGCGGAGTTGTTGCCAGGCGTTAGAGGCAGTGCGAAAGACGATTTGTGGATCGGTGTGCCGGAGCCGGTTGAAGGCTACATCCAAACTGGCGATGCACCAGGTTTCGGCGTTTCACCAAACCCTGACTTGCTATGAAAACTCCGGCGGTAATTTTTGAGCTGTTCAGTTTGTTGGATTAAGCCAACACTCAGGCTACTTGAGTTCCTTAGCTATGCTCTCGCATGCCTGCATGTATATCGTCGCATCAACATTGATCGACAGATACTGAACACCGAGATCGATAAGCCACTTACCCATCTCAACGTCTTTTGCATACGAACCAATCACACGACCCTTCGCTCTGGCTTTCGAAGCTGCTTCTTTTAGGGCGTCTTCAACAATGTTAGACCGCACATCGCCGGGGACACCGAGTGACTGCGAGATGTCGTAAGGACCAAGGAATAGAACGTCGATTCCATCGACGGTCATGATTTCTTCGAGGTTGTTGAGACCTTTCTGCCCCTCGATGTGGACTACGGTCATGGTCTCTTCATTCTGGCGCGTCGGGTGGTCGACTGCGTCGTCCTTATAGTAGTTTCCTGCGCGAGTGAAAACCGAGACGCCACGTTCACCCATTGGTGCGTATTTGGCAGCGTGAACGACTTTTTCGGCGTCCGACTTCTGGTTGATTTGTGGAACCTGAACACCGTCAGCTCCAATATCGAGTGCTCGAAGAATCGGCCATTCTTCGTTACCGCCGACACGAACGATCGGAGCTACACCGGTTCCTTGCGCCGCGATGACGAGATCCGTGACCGTCTCCATAGATAACGGTCCGTGTTCGGTGTCGAGAATGCAGAAATCCATCCCCGCATAGCCAAGTGCGTCAATCATGGTTGCTGACGGCACGATGGTGAACGGTCCGACAACCACCTCACCAGCCTGAAGTTTCTTCTTTAGTTCGCCGCGAATGGTCTTTTTCATTGTTTCTTCTTCAATTAGCGACTCGACGTGTCGATGCACTCAAGACGATGACTAGATTTTGAA
>MDTE01003470.1_pt1 | contig 16598 bp, 20 predicted proteins | sample 811231 | NCBI WGS metagenome assembly MDTE01 (sample SAMN05326651, study PRJNA326480) | marine metagenome | isolation source: seawater | place: Indian Ocean: Red Sea | collected 2010
AGAAAGAATTGCAAGGGCAGATGGCAAGAAAGATGCTAGGAGAGATTAATGGACATTGTTGCCCTAGTTGAACAGTATGGTTTTCCTACATTGGCATCAATAGCCATGGGATATTTTATATTCTTTGTTTATAATTTTATGACCAAAGAAATCAAGCCAAAACTAGGCGAAGCATCTACAGTTTTGATTGCCTTAATTGATAGGATTCGTATGTTAGATAATGATATTATTAGATTGAAATCTAAGGTTAATACTGTTATTGAATATCGTGAGAGAGAAAAATTGCTTGGAGGCAAAAAGACTGCCCCCAAACAAAAGTCTTAATGTGTGATTAAGCGGCGTTCAAAATTTTTGTTGAAGCGATCTTGTTGCTTAATAGATCTACGATAGAATCCTTAAGTGCTCTTGCTTCAGACATTGAACCAGTTCCTAATACTCTTACTGTGAAGTCAATACCTCTGCCAATTAGTTTGCCAGATGGTGTTTGTCTTTTAATTTTAAGATCAGCGAACTTGATTGCTCCGCCGTTTACAGAACCATTTACCATGAATGGTTGTGCTGGTGCGTAAAATACACCAATTTTTCCGTTATCGAATTCTCTAGTGTAAGTTACATATTTGTTTGATGGTCTTGCCATATGATTTGCCTCCTCAGACATTAAATTTAGGAACGATGATATCACCGTTCCTATTTTAGTTGGTAACATTATGCTACCCTATTTCTCATAACTTGATACGCAGACGCAGGACGACCTACAGATCCAGTTGAGATAGTTTGACTACGAATATCGTAGCCTTGTTCTTTCAATTCCCAAAGTCTAGCACCTGGACTAGAAATTTTAAATCTTGATTTAAGCATTCTAGTTGTAAAGGTTTTACCAGTACCTTTGAAGAAATGAAGAATCTTTTCATGTTGTGTGCCTTTAAAAGTTGCCATAACATTTTCTCCGTTAGTTAAAGTTAATCTAATTATAGTATAGTTCAACTTAAATGTCAAGTCTATAGGTATCTAGGACGCAGATTGTTGTATTGCTTGATGAAGTTCTGGAAATGTATCAGCAAATGATTCACGTCTGTATTGGTCATGTGCTCTGGTAATGTTCTTAAATTTAAGAAATAGGTCACTGTTGTCTTCGTCTAACCAACTTGTTGCTTTCCTCAAATTAAAATGTGAAGACCTATTCCATTTTTGTTTTATGGTTTGTCTAACTTGTTTTGGTAATACACCTATGTTGTAGTGTGGTTGGCCAACAATTTTATTCAAGAATGGTTGTTGTAAATTGTTTTGTTTACACCATGTTAATATTTTTTCTAAATAGAATACTGTAAAAACTGATACAGTAAGATTTATCGAATTTACTTGATTAGGTGCATTTCTATCACGCATGAAAAATAAGTTAGATTGGAATGTTTGCCAATTTCCGCCTTTTCTATTATATTCAAATTGTTCTTCTATACCGTCCATACTAAATGTCATATCAATAGATTTAAATTGATCCATCAGTGATAGAAGTTTTTCTGTTGGTCTAACAGATCCATTTGTAATATAATGTAAAACCATATTTTGTGCGGCTCCAGAACTAATACATTTTTCAAGTAGTTCTATGTGCTGATCTATTTCTAAGAGAAATGGTTCTCCGCCCACTATCTGTAGATAATTTAGATTAGGCACGTTATCTAACAGATTATTCCATATTTTAATATCCTTATACCAATCTTGTATGCCTTGCTCTTCACCAAATATTGTTTTCCATTCTTTTATTAATCTTGTTGAGGAATCAGGTCCGCATATTCTACATCTGTAATTGCATATATTTCCTATTGCAAGTGAAATTCTTGTTCCTGCGTAGTGTCTAGCATTTTCTATTTGTCTTTGACTAGGTAAATTTGCGTCTTCTGTTTTCCAACAGGTGTCACAGGCACTTGGTCTTTCACCTGCTTCAAGCCTTTTGTTCAGATCTAATACTGCAGGGTGCTTACGGTATTGCTCTATGGTGTGATTCCGAATGCTGATTTTTGGAAATTTATTTGAATCAATGATACAACAAGGTTTCATATGTCCTCCCGGACTAATGTCCAACCCATGTGTGACATGACTGCATCTATTATTCATATTGTTATTTACAGTGATTTGGCTCGGTCTGACATGATTTGCACCATCTGGGCAAAGCCTGTTGCCCTATTCATACTTAGAATGGTGGTCATTTGTAGGGGATCAAAGTCCGCTAGTGTAAGTTTAGATGCAGTTTTATTATCGATGCCATTGTATATGTCAGTGAGTATGTAGGCGTACCCGGATGCTGTCAGGGCATTGGAATATGCTTTCCATTTGCCGTCTTCAAAATCCACAAACATATCATATTGACATTTGGTAACTTTTGTTTCTGGTGTGCAAAGTTCTTGACTAAGTGGATCACGTTGCAGTTTTTCGCCTAGATCTTTTACGATATATTCGTAAAGTTCCATACCTTGGAACAATGATAAGTTGTCTACCCATTCTTGTATCTTTGGTATCATTTATCTTCTATCAGTTGAACTTTTAAAGGATAACCAAGAGTCCTTGCCTCGTTGGTTACTTCTGTTGCCTTTTGTTCTGCAATTTCATAGGGAAGTGTAGCGACTATGGCAGAACCAGTTTCATGAACTTTCATTGTCAGTTCATATGCTACTTCATTCGATTTTCTGAATATATCTTTGAGTGTTTTAATCACAAAGTCCATTGGAGTTACATTGTCGTTGTAGTACACTACTTGCCACAAGTTTGGTTCTTGGACTATGATATCTTCTTTTGTTCTTTCTTTAATACCAACTTGTTCTGACATCTGTTCTCTCAATTGTCGTTTGATTACTTCAATATACTGCATTAATAATATATTAGGATCTACCATATGTCAACTCCTTGTATGTGGGGGAAATTACTCCCCCACACATTGTTATTTGATTGTGATTGTTCTTGCTTTTTTGTGTTCTGGTATTATTTTTTCCAGTTCTACAGTAAGCAATCCATCTTTAAGTTCAGCACCTAAGACTTCTACATCATCAGCAATAGTAAAAGTTCTTGTAAACTTTCTTTTGATAATACCTTTATAGATTGTGCCTTCCTTTTCTTCTTCATCTGTATGGATAGATTTGACTGTAAGAGTATTGTCTGCATACTCTACGTCAATATCCTTCTTGCCGAATCCAGCCAGTGCCAACTCTATGTTGTAAGTGTAGTCTCCTGTTCTTACAATATTGTATGGCGGATAGTTGCCAAGATGATTACCATTCAGTTTGAAGTCATTTTCAAACATACGTTCGAAAACATCAAAGGTATGGTCAAAACCAATTGTTAATGGTCTTAGTTGATTAAAGATTGAGGGTGAATTTCTTGTCATAATTATCTCCTTTTTAAGCAAGTTAATTCTATGTAGATCCAATTATGCAATCTACAATGTTATTTATACATTTAATATAAGCATGATTTATAAAATTACAAGAGAAAATGTAAATTTTTTTAGATAGTGTTGTATATTTGCAACACTAAGAGCGATATTTCAATTGATTAAGACGTTTGCGTGTGTTTCTAATTCCACGTTTCTTAGCAAGGCGTTTCAGTAAAGGTTTGGGTTGAAATGCTTCTCGATCCTTTAATTCTTTGAAAAAACCATCACGTATCATCATTTTCTTTATTTTTCTGTATGCCTTCATACAGTCTTCACCTTCTCTTACCTTTGCATAATATCCGCGGAACTCTTCACGTGGTGTGTAATTTTTCTTATGTTTGCGTTCGAAAGGCTTGTCATGATAGTTTGTTTTGTGCTTTTGCTGTCTATGATACGCCATTAGTTTTCTTTGCTTGTTTGTATATTAATTTTGCCTCTATTGTAGCATCATCTGTGGCTTTGTCAATCACTAACTTTTCTAAACCATTTTTGACACTATTGGTAATATCATACTGGTATGGTACTAATAATTTTTCCAATATTGTTCTGACACTTCTTGCTCCTGTTTTCATTTGCACTGACTTTTTGGCTATGGCGGCGACACCAGCAGTGGTTATTTCTAACTTGACCTTGTCTAATGAAAACAAATACTGGTATTGTTTAATAATGTTATTTTTTGTTTTTGTTATTATATCGATAATATTTTTTTCGGTTAGTTCTTCACAGTATGTTATGTGTCCAAATCTGCCAATAAGTTCAGGTATTAGTCCAAACTTTACAAAATCATCTGGCTCAAATGATCTATCATCACTGGTTTCAGTTTTGTTGCTGATAAAACCAATTGATGCACCTTTGACTCTATTTTTTGCAACTCGTTCTATGCCAACGAAAGCACCACCACAAATAAAAAGTATGTTTGTTGTGTCTACTTCTATGAACTCTGCGTTAGGATGTTTTCTGCCGCCAGTGGGAGGCACTCTTAATTTAGAACCTTCAATAACTTTAAGTAGTGCCTGTTGAACTCCTTCTCCTGATACATCTCTTGTGATAGAAGTGTTTTCACTTTTGCGTGATATCTTATCTATTTCATCTAAAAATATAATGCCTTGTTCTGCTTTTTCAACATCAAAGTCACATACCTGTAACAATCTGCTTACAATACTTTCAACATCGTCACCAACATAACCAGATTCTGTTAAAGTTGTTGCGTCTGCAATGGTAAATGGCACATCTAAATATTCTGCTATTGTTTTTGCTATTAGTGTTTTGCCTGATCCTGTGGGACCAACCATTAGTATGTTTGACTTGTCTATTGTTACATCTCTGCTAGGTCTAAATATTCTTTTGTAGTGATTGGCAACTGCCACACTAATACTCATTTTAGCATCTTCTTGTCCTATGACGTGTTGATTTAGATATTCTGCAATGAGCATTGGATCGTATTTGCTGAGGCCAATCTCTGCTTTCTTTTCAAGTTCAACTTCTAATTCTTTGTTAAGAATATTTGAGCATAGGTCAACACACTCATTACAGATTGCAACTTCATTGCCTACAATCATTTTCTTTACTTCATCTCTGCTTTTGCCACAGAAATCACAATACACACTTTCTTTTGTTTTATCTGCCATTTATGTTTTCCATAATAAATTTGTTTGTCTTTTTTATGTATTCTTCTTGTTCTTCTATGTTTTGGTAATTAAAGACCTGCAATTCTTTGTCGGTGTACATAGCGGTTAAATTTACTTGTCTAAGAGGACATCTTGAATAATCTACAATGATCTTATCAACCTTAGGATATATGTCATGTACATAATCTCTTATCACTTGATTACTACAATTCTTATGATCAACAATGTAGACTGTGAATTCATCATTGTCATGTTCAAATGTTTTTATAAAATGAGATACTACTTCTGGGTCTACACTTACAAAAGCATAACATGGGCCTTTTGATTCATAAATGTCTGGTGGAGTTACAATGACTACTTTGTCTGGCATAAGTGTTATTCTAAGTTTTTAATGTAAGTATTGACAGCCTCTTGATCTGCCTCACTTAACTGTTCTATTATAACACTTCCTTCACGTATCTTGTCAACTAAATCTTTTATTCTTTGTTCAGTTCTTTTTCTGTATTCATCTTGACTTAGAGGCTTTGCTTGTTTTATGTTTTTTGGTTTGCCCCAATAGTCATTGGCAGGTATAAATTTGCCTTCTTCTTCATCATATATTTCTTTGGTTTTGGTCCTTTCCATTGTTATAGAATTAACTTTTTCCTGTGTCTTAATTTGGCCATGTATTGGTGAGTTGTCAGCCTGTGCTTCAAACACTTTACCTAATTGTTCTTTTAGACTTGCTATTTCATCTTGTAGTGCTTTTACCTTTTCTGTATTCTCAACTTCTACATACTTGATAACTTCCTTCTCTACAGGCACTTCTCTCTCAATAATTTGTTCTACTGGTATGACTGTTTCCTTCTCTACAATTTTTTCAACAGGCACTTCAACTATTTTTTCTTGTATAACTATTTTTTCAACAGGCACTTCAACTATTTTTTCTATAGTTTTAAACACAGGAACTTCTTTAACAACTTCCTTAACAACCTCTTTAATGATAGGTTTATCTACAATTCGATCACTCATTCTTTTTTTTTGGTCCTCTGTTGTAATTATCTCGTTAGCATAATAAGTTTTTGCATTAGAGCCTTCAAAGTTCCAACCATATCTTTGTTTTAGACTCATGTTGGCCGCAATCAATAATAAAACTGCTAATGGATCGAAAACAAAAATAATTAGCAAAATAACATAAGTGACTACTCTTTCTAGATCAATGTTATCATTACCAGGCACAAAAAGTTTTGCAAGATACTTGATTGGTCCTACTTCAACTTCTATTTGTTTTATTTCACTTTGCAACACAAACTTTTCTTCAGTTAGATCAGATATGTTATCATATGCTAACGTAATATAGCCTTCTATCTGTATAATTTTTTCATCAATAGATTCTGTTTTGTCTTCTGCTTGAACATTAAGTTCTGTGATACTGTTATTAATTTTATCTATTTGTGGTTGATATTGTGCTTTAATATCTTCAATTGTGTTTGCAAGGTCTTTTTGAATCTTCTGTATTTCATTGTTAGCCTTGTTAATAATTTTAGTTTCATTTGCTCTTGCGGCCGCTATCTTATCGTCCCATGGCTTCTTGGCAAATGCAGTTAATCTGCTTTGTAATAATTGGTCAACAATTTCTTTTGTTCTACTTTGCTCGTTTACAATAATATCTTTCTGTACCTGTATGTTGGTGTTGGCTTGTGTTGTGGCAGTGGCAATATCTTTGTCGATCCTTGTGTATATTTGATCAAGTTTGTCATCTTGTGAATCAATTAAAGTATCAACTCTTTCGTCTGTAACAACATTCAATCTATCCAAATCAAGTTGCCATTTTTCAATCTTTGCATTCTCTCTTACAAGTTGCTCTTCTAACTGTGCTATTTTGGAAGAAATAATACTAGAAGGTGCAGTTTGTTCAACGTGTGCTTTAGACAAGAAGCCAAAGATTCCCATAGAGGTTATTACCATTAGTATGATTATAGCAGTGGTGAGATATGCTTTGAGAAGGCGAGGTATGGTCTCCCAATTTTGATACAACCAACTGGCTGTCACAAGTTTTGCTACCTCCAATACAGTCCCCATTATGACAATAGGCCAAAATGCCGCGGCAAATATTGCAGTCAATCCTAAGACTGAATAATAGATTGCTACGGTTGATATTGCTAGTGCCGTAAGGAAAGTAAGCAAAATTAAAAACATAACGTACTTATCCTATATGTGGGGTGGTAAAATGTTAATGTATATCTTAATCGTCTGGATCAGTTGATACATCACTTATCAAAGTCTGTCCAAGTACAGTAACAGTGATGTCATCATAACATTGTCCAAATGTTACAGGGTTTGTTGCAGTTACTTCAGTTGCTTGTGAAATACCATTTCCTGTTGCTGGTAAAAATAATTTTCTTATTTCAACAACTGAATTGGAACCAGCGGCGCCTGTGCCTGTGCCTAAACTTACACCAATAGCAACCAACTCTTTGATCAAAGTTGTGTCATTGATTGCAGTTGATCCATCAACTGATGTTCCGCCTATTGCTAATGCTTCTGGTTGTTCGTATGCTACTGAAAATTGTAATGATGTTGCGTTTGCATCGCCATTTGCTTCTATGATTTCAATGTCAAATATTTCACAGTTTGCAAATTTTTGTAGTTGTCTAACAACACTTTCCCATCTCATGTTGCCTCTTTCTCTTTCAAGAACAGTTGCATTAGTAGTTGGTAGTGTTGAATTTCTTACACTTGATGAGTCACCAGCGGCTGTGTTGTAATAATATTTTACTCCATCAACTCTGCTTGGGTTTGGCGTAACACCACCAGCAGTTGTAGCAGTACCCGTTGGATACCCTGACATATCAATTGCTACTCTGTAGTATTTTTTAACTGGTGCGCCTGTACCTCTGTATGACCACATAATATAAGATCCTTATTGTTAGTTGTATTTATTTATACAAGATATAAAAATCTTTTATCAGAGTATTTTCCAAAAACCTGCTTTGTTTCTGCAGGCAGTGGCTGAATTAAGTACCAGATTATCGTTGATTTGAAGTGAATTATTAAATTTTCTGCAATCTCTGTGATAATTGTCCACAAATGTGATAGATGGTGTAATAGCACCCCAGTTACCATTTTCAGATGTCCATGTACTGCTTACCCCTGATCTATTGTGCTCTAATGCTTCTTGCAATATTTGTTGATGTGTATCTTTTTCTATGTCTGTTATACCTGGAGCACCTAGTGTAAGACCCACGTTGCATAATAATAAGAAACAGGCTAGTGTCATACCATGCTCCTTGCATGAAGTTGGTCTGTTGCTAGATTCTTGGCCTTTGCTTCTACCTGTATGTCAAAGTTATCCCAGAAAGACAATGCCCAATCATTGACAGCATCATTGGGTAAGAAGTCTGAATGTGCTCTCAACTTTTGTTTCTTACAACCAAGAGCCAACAAGTCTTTTATGTTGTGCATCTGTGAATGCATCTTGTCACCTAGTCCTGCAGGTTCTAGTGCTTCGTCACGCGAGTATGAATAATGTAGTGTAGGTCGCTGACCACGCCAAGAATCAATGACACGTTTTACTCTGTCATCGTGTGCGTCTATGTATTCTTCATCACGTATCCAATGATGATGTATGTCTAGCACCAATGCCACGTGCTTTTCAAGTTCTAATGATGCATCAAGTCCCCAACCCATTTCATCATTCTCGATAGTGATCAAGTTTCTTGCTTCTGGTGTTAGTCTCGGAAGTGCGTCAATAATACCTTGTGGACCTTGTCTACCTGATATGTGAATGTTAATCTTACAACCATCTTGAAAGGACTTACCGAAACCCATCATGCGAGCCATTGATGCATGATATTCAAATTCTTCTATGCTTCTTTCTACTATGTCTGGAGTTGCAGAAGCCAACACAGTAAACTGGCCAGGATGAAAACTAACTTTCACATCTAGTTTTCTTGCAAGGTCGCCGGCTTCAGCAAAATGCTTTTCACAGTAAGCAATCACGTCTGGCTTGGACCAATAGTATTTCCACGTTGCCTCAGTAGCCACAGGTAGTATGGGGGAAGATAATCTACACATTCTGCGTTCAGGAGGCAAAGCACCAACCTTAGTGATGAGTTTCTTGATAGATTCTAAGTTATGATGAAACACAAATTGCAGTTTATCTTCTGCTTCATCTTTGTGTTCATTCAACCAACGAACAGTGGTTGATCTAGTGTTGAATGGTCTTTGATATTCTTCTAATTGTTTCTTCTTAAGAGTCTGATCATGATGGAACCATTGACAGCAAAAACCTAAACGTCGTATCATGTATTCATTGTACTACAAAATAGCAAAATGTCAAGTATCTATTTCTTATCTTTTAGAAACTCATCAAGTGGATTTTCTGGTAATCCTAATGCTTGTTTCCTTTTACGTTCTGCTTCTTGTCTTTGTTCTCTTTCTTCGTCCGCTGTCAGCGGGACTGTAGAGTCATCTGTTTGTAACATTATTTTGGTTGGTAATTGTATAATCCGGCTTCTATAAGTTTCTGTCTGTTTGCATCGTGTTCATCTTCAACTTCTATCTTTGATTGACCCTTATATTCTACCGCCATAAAATTATTAATCATTTCCTTGTTTATGTTGATTTCTTTGCCATCTTCCGTAATGTAAATCACGTCAGCAAGAACTCTTCCGAACTTTCCTGTCTCATCCTCATCATCACATCTAAGTATAACACTATTTTTGGCTTTCTTCAATAAATCTTTGAGATATGCTTTTGAGAGTAATCCGCGATACTTTTCTTCTTTGTCTCTGGTGCGAGACTCTGGGGTATCAATACCCATCATTCTACATCTTTGTTTGAGATAGATATCAAAGCCTAGATCAATTGTGCAATCAAATGTGTCACCATCTAACACTCTGGTAACTTTGGCTTTGTAATCTGTCATGCTAGTATTTATTGAAAGTGGGGCGTTCTGTTGCCAGGTGCCCCGGACCCCGCTAACCTAATAAATTAGGCCGCAAGTGCTAGATTTTCATCTGCGTTTATTGTTTTGGCCGTTACCTCGTTCCAACTGGGCAAACTCCATATGACTGTCCAAACACGTCGATCCCAGTACACCCCCGGAAGGGGGACTATCTGGTGGAGGTGGTGGGAGTTGAACCCACGTCCGTCGAATGTATTTTCATACTTCATCATCTACAGTACTATTTAAACAGAGATAAAAGGAAATGTCAATTAAACTGTTACAAGTGATGGTTTGCCTGCAGGTGCAATACCTGTGGTTGCAGTGATATATTGGTCTTTGGCTTCTTTGACTGTTGGTACCACTGTGAACACTTTGTCTTTTGAAATTGTCATGTGTGCCTTTTCTTCAGATGTTTGCACCCATGGTGCAAATCCTAAACCTTTTGCCATCATTACCAATGCTAGTGGTCTTTCAATCAAATATTCATCTGCAGTCTGTGAAATAAATTTACAAATTATTTCTTCACCTGACTGCATCTTCATGCTTAATATATCATTTTGATTAAATTTTTGTTTCAACATACAATTAGTTATAGTTTGAAACCAGACAGAGTGTCTTTTTTGATATCTTGTTTAATGCCACCTATTACATAAGATTCAACTTCTGTTTCTTGTGGTGCAACCTGTAACCCAGAAGATGATAACCAGTGACTTGTCCAAGGAAGTGGATTTGTATTTGCAGGTCGATTATACAAAGGCTCAAAACCTAATGCTTTAATTCTTTTGTTTGCAATAAATTCTACATAGTCTCCCAACAATCTTTCATTCAATCCTATAATTGATCCATCTCTCATCAAATGTTTTGCCCATGCTTTTTCTTCTGCAACGCATTGTTCAAACATATCTACAATATCGCCTTCACACTCTTTTGCAATTTTCTTCATGTCTTTGTCATCATTGTTGTCCCAATTTTTTATTATGTGAGTGCTAAGTGCTAGATGTTGTGCTTCATCTCTGGCAATCAATGACACAATTTTTGCAGAGCCTTCCATTTTCTTAAGTTCGCCAAATGCAAATGTACAGGCAAATGATACATAAAAACGCAAACCTTCAAGAATGTTTACATTCACCATTGATAGATACAGTTTCTTTTTGACATTATATAGATCGCCTTTACCTTTTATAAAATAGTCATTAGCCGCATCGGTAAAGGCATCATAATTTTTTGTTACTGATCGTGCTCTCTTGAGTATTTCTTCATCGTTCAATATTGTATCAAACACTTCTGCAGGGTCTGGATAAACATTTTTTACGATGTGTGTATAAGAACGTGAATGAATAGTTTCAAAGAAGTCCCAACATATAATGCATGACTCTAGTTCTGGATTAGACACATATGGTAGATATGCCAGTGCAGGTCCTCTACCTTGTACTGAATCCAATAATGTTTGGTATTTTAAGTTGCTTGTGAATATATGTTTTTCTTCAGGTCTAAATGTTTGATAATCTGCTCTGTCTTTTTGCAGTGATACTTCTTCAGGACGCCAAAAGAATCCTAACATCTTTTGATTAAGTTTGTCGAATTGTGGGTATTTAAACACGTCAAACCTCTGCGTATTTGGGTCTGCTCCAAAAAACATAGGCTCTTTCTTCCAATTGATTTGGTCTCTATTAAAAACAGTCATTTTTATATCTCGCAGGCATCACAATGTTCATCTTCTTGTTCACCTAAGAAAATAACATTGTCTGGTTGTTGTACCGGTAATCCTTGTGGTTGTAGATCTTCGTCTTCTGTTTTGGAATCATAAGTGTTTTGATAGTAACTTGTTTTCCAACCCATTTTGTACGTGGTTAGTAAGTCTTTGATCATAACACTTGCAGGAACTTCATTGTCTTCATACTGTGTTGGATTGTATGACCAGTTACCTGATATTGCTTGATCGAAGTATTTTTGCATAGCACCAACAATGTTGATATAACCTTCATTGCCAGGCATATCCCAAAGCAAAGTGTAAAAGTTTTTTAATCTATTGTATTCAGGAACAATTTGTTTCAGTGGTCCTTTTTTACTTTTCTTAATTGACAGATAACCACGTGGAGGTTCGATCCCGTTTGTGGCGTTGCCTACCACACTAGACGATTCACTTGGCATCTGTGCTGATAGTGTACTGTGTCTAAGTCCTGTTTTCATAATATCTTTTCTTAATTTTTCCCAATTACAAGTATATTTGGAACCTATAATTTCGTCAATGTCTTTTTTGTATGTGTCAATTGGCAAAATACCATCAGCATACTTTGTTCTGTCAAAGTAATCACACTTGCCTTTCTCTTTTGCAAGATTGTTGGATGCTTTCAGTAATGCATATTGAAACTTTTCTGTAAGAATATTTACCATCATGGCCGCTTCTTTATCTTGGTACTTTAATTTATTTTTTGCAAGATAGTGGGCAAGTCCTATGTAACCTATTCCCAAACTTCTTCTTGCTTTTGTGCTTTTTTCTGCCGCTAACACAGGATAGTTTTGATAATCAATTATTTCATCTAATGCTCTTACTGCCAAGTCACATAAATTATCTAATTCACTTGTATCTTTTATGATACCAACATTAATGGCACTTAATATGCATAGAGCAATTTCGCCTTGTGAATCATCTATGTGTTGTAGAGGCTGTGTAGGTAGTGTAATCTCTTGACACAGGTTGCTCATGTACACAGGGTCTTTGAATGAAGAGTGTGAGTTGACATGATCAATATTCATAATATAGATACGTCCTGTTTCTGCTCTTTCTTTTAGTAATTCTGAAAACAGATCCATTGCTTTTATTTTTGTTTTTGGCACACTAGTTGATCGTTCATACTTTTCATATAGGTTTGCAAATTCTTCATCATTGCCCGATGCCATTGCTTCATACAGTCCTGGCACATCATGTGGCGAAAATAAAGTAATGTCTTTATCTTCTAACACACGTTCATAAAATAGTTTTGTAATTTGAATTGAGTAATCTAGTTTTCTTACTCTGTTATCTTCTGTGCCTTTATTATTTTTTAAGACAATGATGTCTTCAATCTCTCTATGCCATATAGGAAAATGCACAGTTGCAGAACCACCACGAACTCCATTCTGTGTGCAACATCTTACAGTGGCTTCAAACTTTTTAAGAAATGGAATCACTCCTGTATGTGCAACTTCGCCTCCACGTATGCGTGAATTTATTGCTCTGATCCTGCCTGCGTTTATTCCAATGCCTGCCCGTTGTGATACATATCTGCCTATTGCCATATCAGATGCAAAAATGCTATCTAGTGTATCATCTGAATCAACAAGAACACATGATGCAAATTGTCTCATAGGTGTCCGTACTCCTGCCATCACTGGAGTTGGGATATTAATTTTGAATAATGATATAGCATCGTAATATTTTTTAACATAATCTAATCTTGTTTCTTTTGGATACTTTGCAAATAATGTTGCCGCTATCATCATGTACATATATTGTGGCGTCTCAAAAACTTTTCCTGAAGATCTATCCTGTACTAGATATTTGTCTACCACCTGTCTTAGTCCTGCATAGGTAAAGTTTAAATCTCTGTCATGTTTGATATAAGTGTTTAATCTTTTTAGTTCTGATGATGAATAGTCTTTAATTATAGCAGGATCATATACACCTAATTCAATATTCTTTTCAATCAATGTTGTCAAAGGATCAACTTCAAACTTGCCAAATACATCTTTGCGTACACCCCAAAGTAAAAGTCTTGCCGCGGCATACTGATAGTTTGGAGCATCAAGTGAAATAAGATCATTTGCTGAACGTATTAATATGTCTTGTATGTCCTGTGTGGTCATCATGTTAGTAAATTGTAAATCTGCATTCATTTCAATCTGTGATGCAGATACTCCAGTTAGTCCAGCACAGGCTTCTTCAACCACAAAATGCATTTTATCAATGTCTAATGCTTCTGTGCGTCCGTCTCTTTTTACTATTTGTATTTCTTGTTTTTGTGTTTTTGTTTGTGGAGATACTGTTTCTGTTTTGGTAGTCATGCTATTAATTATTTCGTAATATGTTATGTTTATAATGTAGTTTAATCGTTGATCAACTAGTACTAATTATACACTTTTTAAAAATAAAAGCAATAATAGAATTTTCTTTTGTGGATAAATTACACTAGGTATTTGATATTGTAGTGCATGGTTCTGTCAGTGCCTGTGTTAGTTGTAGTGAACTGGATTGCACCACCGGTTGTGACCGTAAATATAGCACCTAAAGACGTTGAGCCATTTTCAACATAGTCATCTGACACATCCGCTGACGTGCCATTAGCCGCTATGGTTAGTGTGCCTGTTCTTAAGTTGTTGCCCATGCTCATATTGTATTGGAGTATCAATGCATTTTCTCTTGTTGCATCAAAACTGATACCAGTGTTTGTTGCTGATCCAGTGTTATTGGTTAGAGTCACTGTTTCTTGTGCAGTAGTAAAATGGGCAATGCCTCCTACGTCTGCTCTGTCAGTTCTTACAAAATGATTGTTTGTGGCAAAGTTTCCTGCCTGTGTAAATGTTAATACATCGACATCCGATGTGCCGTCATTGTTTGTGCCTACATCATCAAAAGTACAGAATGCAAATACGTGGCCAACACTAGTACCACCATTAGCATATATCCTTGCCGCTTGTACATCAATGTCATCAAAGTAACAACCAACAAATTTATAGTATTCTGGTCCAGTTGTAAGTGCCGCAGTAGAACCATCTGCAGATTCTGCTAACTTCACGCCCATGTACATATCGTGGAACTCACAGTTAGTAAATCTTACATTGTCTGAATCGTTGTCAGCATTTACACCAAAGTTGTTGCCTTCAAATAGACAGTTGGTAAAGTTTACATTTGTTACAGGTAGTGCGGCTGTGCAATTAATTTTAACACAGGCTGTTGAAGTGCCTATTCCTGTTTGATTTGTGTAGATAGATTTGAATCCACAATTTATAAAGTCTGAATCTCTTGTACGATCTAACAGTAAATTTGTTGCAACCACTGTGCTTTCAAATGTTACACCTTCAACATGAATATGATGTGGAGTTTCATTAGAGTCATTGCCTATGTTAGTTGTAACATTGCCTCCCATGTCAGCAGTCTGTACCACTGCTGTTTGTCCTGATGTATCAAGTCTTATAATGGTTGCTTCTCTACCTTCACCAATTAAATTTGTGTTTGGGAAAAGTTTTACAGGTGAACTTATTAGATATGTACCTGCTGGCATATACAATTTTCTACTGGCTGATGTTGTGGACGATGCAAGTTCTTTGATTGCTCTGTTGATAGCCGCAGTATCATCTGTAACACCATCTCCATTAGCACCAAAATCTTTAACACTTGCAAAATCATCTTGCTTCTGTTGTATAGTTCTGGATATAGGAGCATTAGAACTTGCTCCAGTTGTGACTGCTAATGATTGGTTGCCTTTGTAAGTGTAAGAACTAATAAGACTAAAAACATCAGTATTTTCTGTCAATATTTCAGTATTGCCTACTGCACTGGCACCTTCTGCTATGGTACCATTCCCAATGTATAATTGTCCTGTGTCAATAGACCATCCCAGTTCTCCACTTGCAAGTTGAGGTAAATCAGATTTAAGTCCTCTACGGTTCTGTATTCTTGATATTTGTACGATTGCCATAATAATTCCGTATTTTTAGTTATTTATTGATTTGTTGGCCTAATCTCTGTTGATTTCAGTTGTGAGACAGGTTAGACCTTGATTGAAGAAATGACTGAATGTAAATTCAACCCAAATTGGTTCTATTTTGTGCTTATCTAATAACCTTAGAATATTTGTGTTGTCCTTGTAATGATCATATAAAAATACTGTGTTTTCATCTAAACTTAGTACATTGACTGACAAGGTAGTGCCTTCAAAATCATCATCCTGCACCTTGTTATCTACAAGTGTTTGTCCGGCTCTAAGTGTCATGTCTGTAGATGTATCAACTTCAATTACTTCCCATGTTTTAAAGTATTCTGGTAAAGAATGTTTTGGGTGTCCGCTCCATAGTAGACCTGGACGTAGTATTGCAAAATGCGTGTCTATATGTCCTGTTATGTTTTTATTATCACATATATGAAATTTATAGTTTGATAATGTGTTCTTCATCCATTGTAGTCCTTGTTCATTCCATGTATCTCCATTGCTAACAAATATATCTTTTTCAAACTTGTATGCACTGGCGGCTTCAAAGATTGGGCCATCATTTGTAGGAGTAGGCATAGACAAACAAGTGCCACCTTGTTTTTGTAAAGTATCTATTATATCTTTAAAATATAATAATGTGTGTAAAGTTTCTTTTTGATAGGTGTATGTTTCAATTATGGTATCAGCCATAACAAATAATATATCTCTCGGACATAAAGGAATCTTAACCTCCTGTTTGTCAATCATTTTTGGTCTGTGAACTGTAACACCATTTTGTTCTAGTTGTTTTTGAAAGTTGTTAAGATCTTGTTTGGTTTTATTAAAGATGTGTGTAAGTTTATCTTGTTCTGCGATATCACAGTATTCAATTACATTAAAGTCAACATCTCCCAATATGACTTCTTTGAGTCTGGTAAAAGAATTAG
>MDTE01074718.1_pt1 | contig 16598 bp, 15 predicted proteins | sample 811231 | NCBI WGS metagenome assembly MDTE01 (sample SAMN05326651, study PRJNA326480) | marine metagenome | isolation source: seawater | place: Indian Ocean: Red Sea | collected 2010
ACTCGTCAACTTGCTCCTATTTCGGAAGAATCAAAAGTTTGGTTTACCGATTTTATAGCACAATCTGAGTGGAAATTTGTCCATCAAAATGACTTGCATGTGATGCCCAGTGTAATTCAGGAGCAAGACAAGATAAATCTTGCCTGCACGATTGGTATTGAATTACAAGACAAACTCAACTCGAGTGATATAGGGGCACCTGATTGGTTTGAATTGTATGACGAGAGATCCTCTAGTTTGAAAGTTTCAAATCTGAAACTTACCAAAAAAGAGTTCATTCAAAAAATGGATAGTATATTATCATGGCAAAATAAAATCCCTTCGCCTAAGGTCGATGCCCCCAAAACAGTGGTCGAGGTCGGGCATGTCTTTGATGAGTACCTGACTCAAATATTCCGAAAATTTCCAACTAACAAGTGGAGTGCAATGAAAAAAGTTGTATTCGAATGCGCCCCTCTTGGAATCTCTGTACATGGGACACCAGACTTATTCTATCAAGAAATCCCCATTGAATCGAAAACAGTACGAATATTGCCGAAACAGCGAGATCTGAACAAGAAAGCCTTGAAGTTGTTTAAAGAGAAATGGCAGCAAAATTACCTCCCGCAAATTGCTATGTATTCAAGTGCAAGTAATCTTCACTGGATGTTTTTACTACTAATATCGAGACAAAATAAAGAATTTTCAATTATACCTGTTAGTGGGAAAAACAAACTTCAGCAATTAGAAAAGAAGTGGAATGGTTGGATGTCGAATGATGAATTTGTTGAAAAGTTGAATCATTTCAACTCGCAATAATTTAGATCAACTTACCTACAAACTAAGCGACTCGGATAGCTTGCAAGGGGTTTCGGATGACCCTTGCAACTTATCTGAATCTATATATCGTTAGATTTTTGGATAAGTTTCAAATTAAAATTGAACGAAGTAACACTATGTCAGAGAAACCAGTCATTAGTCCAGATGGAAGATTTGTCTTAGTGAATGGAGAGTGGTTAGAACTAGCACAACAAAATGTATCACTGACTGACTCGGTTATCAGTGGTGATGTTTCGATGAGTTCAACCGTGAATATCAACACTAGATCACCTTCTGATGAAATAACAAATCTCGCTGAATTAGCGGTTGTAAAATTGTCAAATGGAGATATGGCTGCTGCAAAAGAAGTTTATACTGAAGCTAAAAAAATTGATGTAACTATAGCTATGGATACTTTTGAAAATAAATATGCTATTAAAATTGGTAAAGGATATACAGACATTGCAGAGTCATACGCTGTCGAGGTTGCTCGCACTCCAGTAACGGTTTCAGGGCAAAATTTTGGGAGTGCAGGAATGTTATGGGATGTAGATGGAAATCACAGACTTTCTGCACTTTTAAGCCAACAAAATATTGCTGTGTCAAATGCATTATCGTTCTTAGGTTCACCTGCAGGAATGAATAATCTGCCCGAAAGTGAACTATCTAAAATCTCAATGGCCAAAATAGCCCAGCTTTATCGCCTAGGCCTAGTTTGTAAATCCACAGGATTGATGATTTTGAAAGAAACAAACGAAGCGTATGCAAGAGTTGATGGTGTAACATCTAAATTTATTGGAGAACTTAGAGGAGAAGCAGCTGAACATGTAGACCTAGGTAGTGGAATTATCCTCAATGTAACCTTGTTGGATTTGAAAGGAAGTTTCAATAAAATACAGGAATGGAAAAGAATGTTTTCCGATTTAGAATCTAGTGTTGAGTATAACAAAGATTGGCATGAAGATTTCCAAATGAAGCAAAAGCAGTACCAGCAATGCTTTATTGCCACTGCCGCATATGGAACCCCATTTGCAAAAGATATTGATGTACTTAGAATGTGGAGAGATAACAAACTAAAAAGCTCCGTTTTTGGGCGTTGTTTCGTAAAAACATATTACCTTGTTGGCCCTTGTTTCGCATGGATCATCTCGAGAAGCAGGTTTCTAAAATCAATGGTGAGGAAGTTACTTACTCCAGTCATATACATCGCTGGCAAGAATAATGAAAAAGAAATTGAAGCCTGGAGATTTCAACGAGCAAATGAAAAAATCAGAGAAAATGAAGTTTTCAATTGATTTCCCTCGCAACACCCACTATACAAACTGTTTGCGCGTCGGTAGCGACGCAACAGGCGTTTCATCGAAGGGTATCGTGTGGGGTTCAAGCAGATTCTGAATTAATGGGAATCTGCACACGCCCGCTTCGAAGCCCGCCCAAGTTGTACGTGATCAGTGCGCTGCCGATGACCGTAGGTAGAAGCCAGACCACAATCCCACCGCCAATGGCCGTGACCGAAAAGGCGGTCACAGTTGAAATGGTTCCCGCGCCCATGAAGGTCCCATGAAGTCGAATCCTTTCTTTTCCGCGTGGGGCTGTACCACTATTCAATGAAAGGCGTTGGAAATAGGTCAAAGAACCACAAATAACCGAAAACACAAGAGGGACGATTGCAAAACTGGCCTCTTCATCCCCGAGTGCAATATCTGCTGAAATGAACAGAAGACCCAGTGTGCCGATGATTCCCAACCCAACAAGCGCTTGATCGATGTTGCCGACTGAACCTTTTCGATTCTGCCCGAGCCTCCAACCTACGAGAACCATGTAAGTGGAAAAGAACGCAATAAAAAGAAGGAAATCAGTGCTCCCCAGCCACCACAAGGACCCTGCTGTCAACCCAACACCAATCATGGCAAATGCGTAGATTCTCCCCACCTTTGCATGAAATTTTGGGCCTTTTTCGGTGAGGAAAGCAAGGGCTGCAGTGAGCAATGCCACGCTACCAAAGGCGATGTGTATGAGAAGAACAACTGAATCCATGCACAACCGAAGTAATTTTTTTTTTAGTGGTTATTCATAAAGACCCACAAAGACCCACGAATTGATTTGCATCTACCGACATATCATTCCCATGAAATCGTAAGGGTTCTCTCAAACCCCTCAAGACATGATAGAAGAGTACAATGGGTGTTCAGTCCCCCTGTACACTCGCTATCCTTACAATTCCGAAGAAAAATTTCAACCTTCTTCAGAGAGTACTGGTGGAGGGATAGAGATTTCGTTTCTAATTTCACGTGAATCCGATTCATTGGATTTATTCTGACGAGGATAAATGGACAATGTATCCGTGATTAGCTTCATTCCAATAAAAAGCAATAATATAGCTCCAATCGCAATAAAAATTACTTCAAAAAATAGATAAAAAGGGCTCAATATTATGAATGCAACAATAAATAAAATCATGGCAAAATTAATTCCTGAATTTTCGCTCGAGCCGTTTGATTTAGTACCAGTGGAATCCAACTCACTGGACGTGCTGGGCGAATGAGTAAAAAATAATGTATCAAAAATCATATTTGTTGCTACAAAAAAAATTAACCCACCCGCACACAAAAAATATCCTGCTTGATCGATAAGAGGAATATCTGAATAATATGGCATGAATACTATGGAAAAAATAAGTAACAAAATTATGCCAACAACAAAGGCCTGAACTTTGCTCATCACTCTCCTATTGAAAATAGAAGTATAACAATTACACTACCAATCGACTGGCTAACTGAAACTTTAATCTCACACTCTGATGTATATTGAAAAACCGAGTGTGGGTAACCGAACTAAAATCTTGAATCAGAGATAAAATAATGAGGGGTTAATATCTGCGAAATTTATGTCTAAGAGAGTCTTTGTGAAATTTGTTTCAGAGCCTAAGAACGATATCCCAAAAACCATTGTTGGAATTGCTTGCGCAGCCCAAGCCATTGCAGATGGTCATCAAGTAAGTGTGTTCTTTGCTGCTTCAGGAACAAGAATTCTTGACCGGAATTTTGTAGAGCAATTGGACAAAGAGATAGGACCAGAATCCACCGTGGTGTCAGGATTTATGGAATCAATTATTTCCAATGCAACCCTCTATTGCTCTTTTGCATCGGTATATGCGACCCTTGGATTCCGTGAAGGAGATAACGCACTTATCGTTGATGATGATAAAATTCAGTGGAGCGGCCCTCCAGGTGTCATTCACCTTGCCACAAATTCTGATGTTCAACTAACATATTAGTCTAAGAATTCATCATATAGACCTAGATTGAGAGTAAAGATCTCGACAAAAATAAACGAAATCAACTACCGCAACTCAAACATTCATCTATAGAATCGAGACTACAAACGATGCCTTCCATGTTATTTACTTCATCAGCCCTTTCTGCCAAGCCTCTAACCGTCTCATCAGAAACCTTCTGTTCTACAGTGAATTGAATAGCGTCTGCTGCTGCTTTGGTACGCAGATAATACATACCTGTTTTGAGACCCAATTTCCAGCCATGGAAATGCATACTGGTAATCTTCCCAGCGTTTGGCTCAGACATGTGAATGTTCAATGATTGAGATTGGTCGATGTATGCTCCACGGTCTGCTGCCATGTTGAGTACCTGCTTTTGTGAGATTTCCCATGTGGTCTTGTAGAGCGCTTTGATGTGATCTGGAATGCCTTCAATAGGCTGAATGCTTCCTTTGTTTCGAATGATTTCTCCTTTCATGTGAGGACCCCAAATGCCCTCTTCAATCAGGTCTTGAACCAAATGCTTGTTGAGCAAAACGAATTCACCAGATAGTGTTCTTCGCGAATAAAGGTTGGAAGTAAACGCTTCAAAGCACTCATTATTACCCAATATTTGACTTGTGGAAGCTGTTGGCATTGGAGCAAGAAGAAGTGAATTTCTCATACCATGGATCACAATATCTGATTTGAGAGCGTCCCAATCCCATCGGCCGCTGTGCTCATTCATTCCCCACAAGTCAAACTGAAGCATGCCCTCTGATGCAGGACTTCCTTTGAATGAAGAATATGGACCCTCCTCAATGGCTGAGTCTTTTGATGAGGTGCACGCTGCGAAGTAAATAGTCTCAAAAATTTCCTTGTTAAGTTGCTGTGCTTCTGCAGACTCAAAAGGCATCTTGAGCATGGCAAAAGTATCGGCTAATCCTTGTACACCTAGGCCAATGGGTCTGTGCCTCATGTTGGAATTGCGTGCTTCTTCCACAGGGTAGTAATTGACATCGATGACGCGATTGAGGTTACCGGTAACATGGTAGGTTACATCAAACAATTTTTGGTGATCGAAGCTCATGGATTCTTTGTTTACGAATTTAGGCAAGGCAATGCTCGCAAGATTACAGACCGCTACTTCATCTGGAGCGGTGTATTCAACAATTTCAGTGCAAAGGTTAGAAGAGCGAATGGTGCCTAGATTCTTTTGATTTGATTTCTCATTGCAAGCATCTTTGTAAAGCATGTATGGTGTGCCAGTTTCAACTTGAGAGGTGATGATAGCATCCCACAGATCACGTGCAGGGACTGTTTTCCTCGCCAGCCCTTTCGCTTCGTATTCTTTGTAAAGCATGTTGAACGATTCACCGTATGAATCATGCAAATCTGGACATTCGTTAGGACAAAACAAACTCCATTGACCATCTTCTTGGACTCTTTCCATGAAAAGGTCTGGAGTCCACAGAGCGTAGAACAAATCTCTCGCTCGCATCTCTTCTTTTCCGTGGTTCTTCCTTAAGTCAAGGAATTCAAAAATATCTGGATGCCATGGTTCGAGATAAATGGCGATTGATCCCTTTCTCTTACCGCCACCCTGGTCAACATAACGTGCCGTATCATTGAATACCCGCAACATTGGAACGAGTCCATTTGAATGACCATTGGTTCCTTTGATGTAAGAGCCTTTGGCGCGAATATTGTGTACCGATAGTCCGATGCCTCCCGCAGATTTTGAGATTTGAGCACACTGCTTGAGTGTGTCATAGATTCCATCAAGTGAATCGTCTTGCATAGTAAGCAAAAAGCAACTCGACATCTGAGGTTTTGGCGTTCCGGAATTAAACAACGTGGGGGTTGCGTGGGTAAACCAACCCTCGCTCATCAAATCATATGTTTTCTTGACTTTCTCCATGTCATCATGATGAATACCAACGGCTACTCGAAGCAGCATGTGCTGCGGACGCTCTGCTACTTTTCCATCGAGTTTCAGAAGGTAAGAGCGCTGAAGAGTTTTAAATCCGAAGTAATCATAATTGTAATCTCTATCATAGTTGATGATCGAATCAAGATAATCCTTGTTCCTCATAACAACTTGATAAATTTCTTCGGAAATAAGCGGTGCGTGTTCTCCCGACTCGGAATCAACAAAGTCTCTCAAATCTGCGATGACTTCACTGAATACATCTTTTGTGCTTCGATGCAAATCATCAACGCAAATTCGTGCTGCAAAACGGCTGTAATCGGGGTGGTCTCCAGCCAATGCTGCAGCTGTCTCTGCTGCCAATTCATCCAATTCTCTGGTCGTTACGCCATCGTATAACCCTTCAATTACGAGTTTAGTTACATGGGCAGGATCTACCCAATTTGTGTCCAAACCACCACACAATGCCGTAAGTCTTTCCAAAATTGCATCAAATCGAACGTCTTCTTTTTCGCCATTTCTGTTGATTACTTGTAACCCCATATTTTCACCCCAAAATTAACGCAACAAATTCCCTCCGTCGCGGACGGTTTAGAAGTCTTCCTCCAAAGAGAAGCGTTGTTGGACCGCTCCGAGAGTCCCGCTTGACATAACACCTGCTTTTTGGTACTCGCCAACCCTTCGTTCGAAGAAATTCGTTTTTCCTTGAAGTGAAATCATTTCCATCCAAGGGAATGGGTTCTCTACGTTGTAAAGTTTGGTGGCACCTAATGAAATCAAAAGACGGTCTGCGACAAATTCGATGTATTGTTTCATCAATGTCGCATTCATGCCAATCAAAGATACTGGAAGTGCTTCAGTGACGAACTCGGTTTCAATTTTCACTGCTTCACTGATGATTCGATGAATCATGTTCTCGCCTGCCCCACGGTTTAACTTACTGTGTAAGAGACAAGCGAAATCACAATGCAAACCTTCGTCTCGACTGATGAGTTCATTTGAGAATGTTAGGCCTTGCATGATACCCTGCTTTTTCAACCAAAAGAGTGCACAAAACGATCCTGAGAAGAATATACCCTCAACTGCAGCAAAAGCGACCAAACGCTCAGCGAAATTACCGCGCTTTCGGTCAAGCCATCGAAGTGCCCATTCACCTTTTTTCTTCACGCTTGGCACTGTTTCCAAAGCCTTGAACAAATGGTTCTTTTCTTGTGGATCTTTGATGTAAGTGTCGATGAGAAGTGAGTAGGTTTCAGCGTGGATATTTTCCATCATGATTTGAAATCCGTAAAAGCATCGTGCCTCAGGCCATTGTACTTCATCGGCGAAATTTGTGACCAGGTTTTCGTTAACGATACCATCACTGGCAGCAAAGAAAGCGAGAACGTGTTTCAAGAAGTGGCGAGAGTCGTCACTCAGATTTTCCCATTCTGCGAGGTCTGGAGCAAGGTCTATTTCGTCAGCAGTCCAAAAGCAGGCCATGGATTGTTTATACATCTCCCATACGTCATGATGTTTGATGGGAAATAGAACAAAACGGTCGTGGTTTTCTTGAAGCATCGGTTCAATATGTTCCGAGGTCAGGTCTAAATCAAATCCATTTGTTGCCGCATCTACTTCTGGTACCATCCGCATTCACCTCTCCTCGCTCATAGGGATTTTTCATGCCTGACTAGGAGACCTATAATGCTACGGGTTGATGTGCGTTAAGAGTCTTGGTTTTTGGCCAGATTTCCAAGGCGGGACTTTCGCCGAAGGTGTCTCCGAGTGCTAAGATTAAAGCATTATGATTTGTTTGAAATAAGAAGCATATTATCCCTTGTCATGGCCGAGGCAAGGCTGACTGTGAATTTCACAAAATTAAACCCAGAAGCACACATTCCTACACAGGGTTCCCCTCACGCAGCGGGATGGGATTTGAGGGCATTAGAAAAAACGGTAATTCTCAAAGGAAAAAGTACCAAAATATTGACTGGACTTGCTCTGGCAATTCCACATGGATGGGAAGGGCAGATTCGATCTCGTTCAAGCCTTGGCGCCAAGGGATTAATCATGCCAAATGGAGTCGGAACTATCGATTCTGATTACAGAGGAGAAATTATGGTGTTAAGTACTTGGATTGGAGAAGGTGATTCATTTACAGTGGAAAAGGGAGAGAGGATTGCGCAAATGGTGTTTGCACCTGTGCCTCAAGTGTCTTTTCAAGAAACTACTCCAGATAAATTAGGTGATACCGAACGCGGAACAGGAGGCTTCGGTTCAAGTGGAAGATGGTAGGTCAAGGCATGCAGCCAGTATCCGTCCTTGAGTTGGGTCTTGTACCGTACGAAAAAGCGGTAGAGGAAATGAAATCACTCCAAGCAAAGCGTATTGAGGGAACGATACAAGATACGCTGTTGCTTCTCGAGCATGATGAAGTGGTCACGATTGGGCCTCGTGCACGAAATGACGGCATTAGCCCCCCGAAGGGATACCGTACCGTCGACGTAGACCGTGGAGGCGGACTTACATGGCATGGCCCTGGTCAACTTGTGGCATATCCAATTTTTTTGTGGAATCGCGACAGTGAGAAAAACGTTAGCGAAATTATTTCAAAAATTGAAGAATGGGTAATTCAAAGTTTGAACATCTTAGAAATTGAAGCTCATCGTGATGAACGGATGCAAGGTGTTTGGGTGAAAGGTCAAAAGATATGTAGCATTGGTTTATCTTTTCTAAGGTGGGTGAGCCGGCACGGATTTACCATCAATTATGACACACCTGTTGGACGAGTGGAGGGTTTTGCTGGTTGTGGTTTGGATGCTCAAACTACAACCTCATTATCCCAATTAGGCTACTCTGTTTCAAAAGAAAAATTGGTATCAGCATTGCTGGATGCCATGCCAAAAACAATCCAAAGAATGAATGAGGAAATAGAGGAATGATTTCATGAAACAGGCGTACTTGATTCTTTGCATATTCTTCTTGGCTTCGATGAGCGGCTGCCTTGATGGCAGGGGAAATAATCAAGAATTCAACTTCGAGGTGACTACGAATTTACAAAACGACACAATAATTGAGACATATGTAGATGGGGAACGTGAATCAATTCAAGAATGTCATTTCCATTTTGAATTTTCATCAGGTTCCGACTCATCCAGAATTTCCACTTATGGCATCAATAATTCTGATACCGAGATTACCATTAATGCAAAGATGGACTCGACCATCAACCTCACAATTTCTCATCATGGATTGTATCGTATCCTTGCATTTGCAATCGATGATCAAGGATATCGAGTAGAAAAGAGCATCACCATTGTTGTTGAATTACAAATGGAGTGGCGCGAGGAAGGAACGAGTGAGCCTAAACCCATGCCTTTCAAATCCTTCAACACAGGAAGCCAATCTCATCCATCATCAACTTTGATCACATCTTTTGTGAAAAATCCGAGTATTACCGATGATTTTACTGGTGGAAGACCCGTTGAGATTACTTGGAATATTGCTGACGAACTGAATGAAATCTGCCAAAGTCACAGTGACGAAGTAGGAGATGGTGAAACAGTTGAATGGAAAACAATTTACTTCAACACAATCGGTACCCATGAATTACAGGTAAATTACGACGAAGGGCAAGATCTGATTGACATTGAACATATACTCCACATACAGTATCAGAAACCTGAGGCTTCTTAATCTCACTTTCACCAATGTGATGAATAACAAGAGGCTAAATGGGAAATGGTTGAGACACAAACATGGGCGAGGTTGTTGTTGGCATTTCTGGTGCCTCTGGAGCCATCTATGGACTCCGCCTTGTTGAAACATTGCTGAGAGCAGGGAAAACAGTACGTCTTGTCGTCACTGACTCGGGAAGGCTCACACTCCAACACGAGTGTGATACGACACCAGAAGCCATGGCCGAACACGAAGGTGTGATTTTAGAAGATGCAAAAAATGTCGGAGCAAAGTCTGCATCTGGATCGGCTCCAATAGAAGCCGTTGTAATTTGTCCTTGTTCTGGAACAACCATCGGGAAGTTAGCAGCGGGTATTTCTGATAATCTTGTCACACGCTCTGCCATTGTTGCCATGAAAGAAAGAAGAAAACTCATCATCGTACCTAGAGAGGCACCATATGCCACTGTTCATCTTGAAAACATGGCAAAACTATCTTCTTGGAATACTATCATCATCCCTGCATCCCCCGGATTTTATCAGCACCCAAAAACCATTGATGACATGGTAGATTTTGTTGTATCAAGAATACTTGACCATCTGGATGTTGATAATACGCTCATCAACCGCTGGACCGGGGATGAAATCCAATAAGTAACGACCTTTTTCTCTTGCTGAGGGCTTGGATTTTATACCCCCTCATCAGCCAAAGCCCGATGACCAAGGCCAGTCGCTTAACGAAAGTGACACTTTACGCCCTTCCTTTCACATTGATTTATGGATGGATAAACCATCTTTTCTGGATGGTCGGTTTTGGGAACCGATATACGCCGATTTTATTTCTTGCTGGATTGGTTTTCGCTTCGATGTGGTATCTCTTTTCAGAAAATTGGAAGAAAGCAGATGTTCGATGGTTGCTTGTGCCAATCGCTTGGGTCATAACTGTAATTTTGCTCCCGTGGAGAACCTTCACATCAAGCTCTCATAATGATGTGCATTACCACATTTTGCAAGCGAAAAATATTGCAGGTCTCTCGGAGGCTGTACCGCCTCACCAAGGCCTTGATTTCTTATTCCGTCCCCCGATGGTTCCAGGCGTATATGCTGGAGAACTCTCAATCACTGGAAGTGATTGGGTTCATCTGACTCACCTAATTCTCACCATATTCGCAATATGGCAGGTGCAACATCTCGCAGAAAGGTGGACGACAAAACCGAGAGCCGCCATAGCGGCTCTCATTTTCCTTCTTTTACCTGTTACAAGATACTGGGGCCAATTTCAGTTATTGGATCTACCAGTTGCAGGTATGTTCCTTTTCGTCATTCATGCTCTATTCGTTGCAGAAAGGAAAAGAAAAGTGTACTGGTTTCTTGGATTACTTGGCTTCCTTGCTGGCATTTTATTTCTTACAAAGTACGTATTTATCTATACAATCGGATTGGCTGGATGGTTTATTCTTAAAGACAAAAACTTGTTTAGAGCAAAGTGGTTTACTGTTGGATTTTTAATATCAGTACTTCCTTACTTAGCGTATCACTGGGTACTTTACAACGATCCCTTCGAGGCCTTAACCCCCCAATCCACCTATGCCATGAAGAGCATGGTTTCTACAATTGGAACATACGACGCTGGAACATGGGCATACCATTTCCGTTCTCAAATATTTGAAATCGGTATTCTCGCCATATTAGCCGGTTTCATCCTAATGTATGGAACCAAACGAGATGAGTTGAAGACCGCCTCTGTCATGTTTATCCCATTCATCATTATTCACGGCATCATTCTCGACTTTGGAACCCTTCGTTATCTGCTTCCTGTCTTTGCGCTTGGAATGACCTTCATGGTCGCATCTATGCCTGAATTCAAGAATAAATTGACCCAAGATTGGGAGTCTGTAAGACGGTTCATGAACAACATATCACTTGTGATTATCATCGCAATAGCCTCCATTCACTTCTCAACACTTGATGAGGAAAACCTAATGATGGAGGCAGAGATTCCTCCCAAAGATATCTCTATGGCCTTCTATCTCAATGCTTCTGAAATGTTTCCAGAAAACGAATGGGTCATCTCATCAAAACATATTCCTCTAACCCTCTTCACTGAGAAAAAAATAGACAGTTTCATTGGCATTGAAGGGAATATTTCAATGGCTATGCAGGATAAAAACATCGATTATGCCATGACCTCAAACCTCGATCCATATTATGCGTGGGAATCTGATTTTCGAACATATTTTGGTGACCCTACACTCGAGCCCGTAGATTTTCATCAAGAGGAGGAACATCTTGCTGTTTTGTGGCAACTCAAAGAGGATAATTGGCTTCAACCCTCGAGTCAAATTGCATCAACCAATGGTTCGACTTTCGGTAATCTGCTCATTCTTAATGAGTCTCAATCAGTGGAGTTTTCCGATGTCGAAACCATATTCTGGGTAAGTAATCACACAGATACTATGGTCCAAGAATACCTTGAAAGAAATGACGGAGCCACAGCAGAAACCTGTGATTTTAGCCAAGTTTCTGGTTTCTGTAATATTGAAGATACCCAACTTACCAATCTATTTGCCCATGAAATTTACATTTGGTTTATGTAAATACGAGGAAGCGTGAATCAATTTACCCTCTCGTTCAAGAACCAAAGCGAAATGGAAAAGACATGAGCGAAGCAATGGTGAAAGACGCTGTTCTCGCAGAAACGTCTCGATTGACGTCCCTCAAAGCCTTGGCATTGGCTCATCCAAAACCTTTCATCGCAACTGGTTTAGCCGTATTGGTATTAACTGCAGGAACGGTTGTGTTTTATGATTCCATATTTGGTGAGGAAGTACCTGATTACACACTTATTGATTTTGATCCAAGCGTCGCCAGAGCCTTTGCTCAAGGATTGGTCGACTTAGGCCACCCACAGTGGGAAGGACGAATGAGTGGTTCGGAACAAGAAATGCTCACCAGTGAGTCCATCATGGATAACTTTTCAAAGATGGGCTATCAAGTTAAACTCAATACCTTCGATGTACCTATGTTCAGTATCGATTCTGAACCCATCTTCGGATATTGCACCCCAGGCACCCTTGGTCAAGCCGGCTTGGCTCGTTCTTGTGGCCCAGAGGATGTAAATCGCGAACAATCCTTCTTTGAACATCGCTCTGAATTTGTGATTCAAGGCTACTCTGGTTCTATTCAATTGAATGGATTTGAAGACGCACCATTGGTCGATTTAGGTCATGTTAATGATGAAAACATCAATTGGGCATCAGCAAGTGGTGGCATTATTCTCATCTCTGCGGGAGGTGATTCAAGTCAAAATGCGATTGTCTGGGAAAATGGCCCCACGAATGGTGCTTTAGGGGCAATCATGGTCAATGAGGAATACAATTGCGATAAATTGGTACAAGGAGATTGTGTACCAATTTTCAAAGCCGGTATTTACAGTCGAATCATTGCTGCAAATCAAGGTCAAGTCCCAGAAGATTTCCCGCTTATTTCTGTTGCCAAAAGTGTAGGACAAGAACTACGTGAAACCTTCAATGAAACCGATGCAAAAATCATTTGGAACATGGACATAGATAATTCTGGGGACATCACCGTTCGAGTACCTTGTGGAACACATTATGGTAAGTCCAATGAGTTACTGATGATCGGCGCTCACCATGATACGGTTTACCAATCAGCAGGTGCCGTTGATGATACAAGTGGTACAGCCACGGTTCTTGAACTCGCTCGACAATTTGCTACGATCATCAATACCACCGGACAAGCCGATCGTACAATCTCATTTTGTACATGGGGTGGTGAAGAAGAGGGACTGTGGGGAAGTAAATCATGGGTTCAACAAAATGCAGATGATTTAGCTCAAAACCTTCGATTTTATGCGAACCTAGATATGAATCATGCTGACAAAGACCTCAGAGAAAATGGACGTATGAGCCTATTTATGAATTATGAGGATGATCACAAACACGTTTCCCAAATTGCTGATAAATTCTCTGAGGATTACCCAGACCTTTGGGCGAAATATCAGGTGAATATACTCCACTTTGACCACGATGATATGGGATATAACAGCGATCATGGACCCTTTGTATTCGACTTACCTGACAACACAAGAGGAAGGGTTGGTGTCTGTTATGGAAGTGGTTCTTGGGAATATCATACCTATTTGGATCGGATGGACCGTTTCAATGAGGAAAGCCTGACTGTTTCAGCCGTCATCTACGGCTCATACCTCAAGTATCTTGCATGGGATGATGAGTAGTTCCAAATCGAAATCCGAATAGAACTGAGTTCACAAGTTCAGTCAGAAGGCCTTGCTTTGACCATTTCCCAATCATCTTTTCCAGAGGGTGGGTCAACCCAATCAGGGTCACCTGGAAGAATCAAACCATCTCCAATCGATGCCATTTCTTGAGCAAGAGTATTGTGTGATGAGATCAATGTCTCCCATTCAATTTGACCGCTTCTAAGTTTAAACCATAATCTGAGATTACGCCATGACTTACACAACCGTTCATACAATTTTAGATGCAAACTGGCCGATAGCGGCCACCATAGAAGAAGTACAAAAGATACAAGCAACCAAGGGATGGTTGCTAAAATTGGAAGAATCATACCAGGTAAACGTATATCTTGAATCGGAGAAGATGCAGAAGCAATAAGCCATCCTAAGGCCAAGGCGCATATCAACCACCAAATTGGATACAAACCGATTGAATACAATAGTTTGAATGACCCCACACCTGCTTTATGTTCCTCATTTTTGGCCTTCTTGTTCACAAGGAATCTCACAAACATATACGGAATCCCAGTCGCAATCATCGCAGACCATGTCACAAGACCTAACATCCAAGATGCCGACCAAATCCAAAACAGCATATTTTTTGCGAGGACAGAAAAGGAGGTTTTTTTCTCTCTGTTTCTTAATTCCCATGAACGGAGTTGAATCTTTTCCATTTCTTGATGATGTGATTTGAAACGCGCCTCTAATCGATCGGTTCTTTCAGCATCATTTTTTGAGAGATACTGCCACGCTGCACGAACCCTTCTGGAACCTAAGACCGCTTCATGAAAACTTGACTTAGAAACTTCATCTCCGCTTCGAATGGTGTGAATCATGCGTCTTGCTCTCCAAACAAGTTCACGGTCTTCCCAAGTTTCTTGGGCATGACTGATTCTGTTTAATTCTACATGCAACAAATCGGTTACATCATTGCACCATATTCGGTCTGGAGATTGTTTTGGGTCTTTATCAGATGAATCCTGTGTTTGATTCACCTCATCTGATTGCGTCGGTAATGGGGGCACTTCTACTGGTCGATTTATCTGTAAACTAACCCGTTCTCTGAAAGAATGTTGGTCGCTGTAATGTAAACCGATGGGAATGATATGCGGCTTAGGCATCCCAATTTCGATTGCTTTTCTTTGAGCTGCCATCAAAATTCGAGATGCTCCTGTTTTGAGTTGCATGGCATAAGATTCTGAGTGACTGAGACCTTCAGGAAAAATGACAATACGCTCACCTCTTGCAACCAAATCTCCCAAAGCAGAAATGAGATTTGAATTAGCTTGTTTCCTCTTTTCTGGAGAAACACCAGAATCTTGAGCCCTTTGAATCGGTTGGACATTTATTGTTTTCATGATTCGAGAAAGAATTGGTACCTTAAACAAAGTAGATTTCGCTGTAAATGTAATGCCACCTGGAAGTGCAGCCATCATCAGCATCGGATCAATCAAACCTCCTGGATGCCATGCAGTGTAGATAATCCCTCCTTCTTCAGGCAGAGTATCGACATCAACTACGGAGATCTCTCTGAACCAAGTATCCATAATCATCCGGTTTACTCTTCGAACCCTTAGGTATCCTGAACTTGGTTGTAAATGAGGTGGGTCATCCTCCCAAGCCATGAGACGTGATAGGGGACCTAGTAATTGACATCACCTCTCATTTTACAAGAAATGGAGCAAATAATCGACAGTCGGGATTAAATCATTCAAGCCTCACGATAATGCATGAGCGGCCCCATGGCACATGCAAGCCACATTTTGGTCAAATCTAAATCCGAAGCGATGAGCCTTGCTGGTAACATCAACAAATTGAAAGATTTTCAAAAATATGCTCGGAAAAAGTCGACATGTCCATCTGGACAAAGAGGCGGCGATCTTGGTAAATTCGGCAAAGGGCAAATGGTCAGGGAATTCGAAAAAGCCGTTTGGAGTATACCTTTGAACGAAGTATCTGAGCCAATTAAAACCACTTTTGGTTATCATTTGATTTGGGTTCATGAGCGAGTGGAATAAAATGCTTATCAGGATCTGCCTTGACAGGTTTGAGATAGAAGCAGCGCACGGCGTGTATGATTTTGAAGACAAACCACAACCATTCATCATTGATTTAGCGGTTGAATTTGAAAGGCATCGACTTGACGATGAACTTGAACAAACCATCGATTATGCTTGGTTGCAGCAAGTCATTGCTGATATATTTCGCCAAGAGCGGGTGTATTTGATGGAAACTTTGGCGCAGCAAATCATTGATGCATTATCTTCTAAGCCAATGATTGAAACAATAAAAATTCGAATTGAGAAACCTCTTGCTGTGTTGCCAGAGCCCTCAGGATTGCCCTCAATTGAAGTTGAATGGTCGCGAACATGAAAAGCCATTTTCTCATAGGTAAGTTATGGGCGAGCCCAGTAGAATCTTCGTACCATCAGTAATTCAGGTATCAGGAGAGGCTCTTGGATTGGGAATGTTTAGCCAGGAAGAAACGGCTTGGCAAGTGTTGCGAACCTTTCTCAAGAAAAGCCACGTCATGGAATTGAAAGAAGCCAGCGTGGTGGTTTGGGATGTTGACGTTATTGGAGATCAAGCCATGAATCTCCTCTCGCACATTCATTGTCGGCAGTGCCCTGTCTGCAAGCGTCAAACCTTTTGGATGGATATTGACCAGTACAGTGC
>MDTE01130374.1_pt1 | contig 16598 bp, 15 predicted proteins | sample 811231 | NCBI WGS metagenome assembly MDTE01 (sample SAMN05326651, study PRJNA326480) | marine metagenome | isolation source: seawater | place: Indian Ocean: Red Sea | collected 2010
AAGCTCTACAAAAACTTTGCGCACTTCCTAGTGTCGTAGGTGTTGGTGAATCAGGACTGGATTATTACAGATCGAGTAGTGGGCTCGATATGCAAAGAGAGCGCTTTCGCTCACATTTACGAGCTGCAAATGCCTGCCGACTGCCTATCATCGTACACACGCGGAATGCTAAGAAGGATACTATGAGTGTAATAGCAGGTGTTGGAGGAGTAAATGCTGGCGGTGTAATGCATTGCTTTACAGAAGACTGGGAGATGGCTCGTCATGCCCTTGACTATGGCTTCTACATTTCATTTTCTGGTATTGTGACGTTCAAGAACGCACACGAGCTTAAGGATGTAGCCAAGAAGGTCCCGGCTGATCGTCTGCTTATCGAAACAGACGCACCGTATCTATCCCCAGCTCCAAATCGTGGCAAACGTAACGAGCCCGCCTATATAGCTCAGACTGCTAAATATATAGCGACACTAAAGAATATTGCAGTAGAAGACCTAATTGGTTCAACTTGTGAGAACTTTTTTAGTCTGTTCTCTAGGGCTACTAAATTGGATTCTCAGAATGATTTTGGTCGCGTGTTATCCGAGCTATGAGCGGGAGGCAAGCGGTTATAAGGGAGTCTAACCAATAACATGGCACTATTATGTCGCATAATACCTATTATGTTAAATAGGACTATCCACACATATTTCATTGATCTGCTTTTGCATTGGAAAAATGATGTTTGACGTGACGTCGGTCCCTGGCACACAATCAGCTTATGCGGCAAATCGGTGCATACACGCAACATTGTTTGTAACTACAAAAGAGGTATGAAACATATCATGGCAGAAAAGACAACAAGCACGGGCGAAACCAGTGGCGCGGCCAGCCCCACTGCGCGCGAGAACGGAACTAGACGAAAATCTGGAACGATCGGTACATCAATAACGATTCACGGGGATGTAACTGGTGAGGAAGATTTAATTGTTGACGGAGTAATTGAGGGTACTGTCAACCTTAAGGACAATAACCTGGTGGTAAGCGAAAACGGAAAAGTAACAGCTAATGTTAACGCGCGGGTTATCCGTGTTGACGGCGAGGTCAAGGGAGAGTTAAGAGGTAGCGAGCAAGTTTCTATCAGCCCAAGCGGCAAGGTTAGTGGCGATATCAGAGCGCCTCGTGTAGTCCTCGAAGACGGATGTCAGTTTAAGGGATCTGTCGATATGGACTCTGACAAAGTTTCGGCATCTGGCGAGCGGACTCGAACTCCACGCCTACGACCAGGTGGAGCCCGCCCTATCCGACCAGGGCGCGATCCAGCGGACGTTTTGCGCGGCTAGATCTTCCAACAATAGCAGTCTAGCTGCGTAGCCAACATTCAGAGCAACACAGTCCGTTAGTGGGATCTGTTGCTCTGAGTCGTGGCATCTTCGATTTCGGCATCACTCGAATGTTGCTCACCGGCGTCGCCCTGGTACCGACCTGTTAGCTTATTTTCCGGCACTGGACAAGATAAATCATCCGGCACCCTTCTCGCATCTTGCACAAAAGGCCTTACCGGCCCGCATATTAGTTCCGGATGGTCATAAATGAGCTCATCGCTTAATGGCACAAAGATAAGATGTGGCATGCCTAATTCTCCCGAACTATCTAGCTTTGAATATAGTGATGTGGTCTGTCGATAGCTGGTCAAAGTTGTGGCAAAAGCATGGTTCATGCTAAATAGTTACACACGACTGCAAGATAGTGTACCCTTCCGTGCTGATAGTAACGTGCCTACTTCAATGGAGTTTTAAAGATAATGTCCAAAGTTATTGCTATCGTTGAAGATGACCTCGACCAACGAGAAAACTATGCCGACGTTCTTATTGAGCATGGCTATGAAGTTCGTCTTTACTCATCGAAACACGAAGCTCTACAAGGGTTTCAAAATGCCCTCCCTGATTTAGCCTTGCTAGATGTGATGCTCGGCGAGGATATGGATGGAGGATTCGAACTTTGTATGGCGCTTCGAACAAGAAGTCAAACACTACCCGTTATCTTTCTGACAGCTCGCGACAGCGATGCCGATCTCATTTCTTCGCAACGACTATTAGCATGGGACTATATTATTAAACCAGTCAACCTACAGTTTCTCGTTGCTCGCGTTCGCGTATTATTAACAATAGCTGATAACCTGCGTGAATCAGATAAAGCTGATTCGCTCCACCAAGTTGGTAACCTTGAAATCGATGAGCGTGGCATGGCTGTATCCTGGAAAGATCAACTAGTTAGTCTGACACTGACTGAATTTTGGATAGTAGAAGCTCTAGTCCGACATCCGGGCCATGTAAAGAATTATGACGCTCTAAATGAAGTAACGCGACAAGGTCTTGTAGAGCGCAATACAATCAATGGTTACATTAGGCGCATCCGCAACAAATTCAGGACTATTGATCCGACGTTTAACCACATTCAAACGGTGCACGGCACCGGGTACAAGTGGGCACAAGATTAAGCGATTTGAAAAAAATGAAGGGGTCGCATCAGCCCGATCAATCTGTTGTCTCTCGCATCGAGGACGCCAATGACACAGAACTCTTGTTCCCCAAGACACACCCCAGGCCTGGCTTAAAGATTCGCACAAAGCTACTGCTCCTAGTTTTATCACTACTTGCCATACCCTGGATGGGTTACAACTCTGTTCGCACAATGGAAAGATTTCTGCTTGAAGGTCAAATGGAAGCATTGAAGCTCACCTCTGAAGGAATCGCAAGTTTACTAAAGGATCAAGATGATCTATTTTCAAGCCAAGGTGGCGTACCGGAGTTTCTTATTCCGTTTGAGCCGTTACCCATCGCTCTCGGAGAAGCTATACCATTCGAATCTTCGTTGAATGAATGGGCAGCTGGACTGGAAGATTTACGACCTTATACGGGTAATCAATTTTTTGAATGCGAGTCTTCTTATGAGCCTAACTCCTTTTCGGTCCGATATGCAGCCGGAATTCATAATTCAGACTTCTACTTCCTTTTCTTAATTACTGACGACATATCTATTTTTCGCGATCCTGAGCGCTTATCCTTGGATCATAACGACCAATTACGGTTAACCATAGAAAGAAACGACAACTCTATTTTGCGTGTTCTGTTTACTGCAGCAGAAATAGGGCGAATGAGCATCTATGAAATGAAAGACGATTGGCGATATACAACTACCGGGCAAGCAATTCGCGAATCTGTTGCTGATGTTTCACCTACCGAGCGAGGATACGGCATAAAAATTAAAGCGCCTCGAGAGTTTATTGGTAACGCTCGGCGAATTACCTTCGATGTGATTGATGTAGATGATTCAGTATCACGAAGAATTGACAGCATCATTAGTACATCGCCAGAACCGGCTGCTTATGCTGTAGGCAATGTCAGGCTCATCTCACCCGAGTTGGATCGGCTGATCGAACCACTCTATTTGTCCGCATCTCAAATTACTATATGGGATCGTGACTTCCAATTACGAGCCGAAAGAGGAACGATTATCCCAGATGATTATCGGTCTTACCTAGCGAGCGACACTAACTCTAGCGGTTGGGCAGGAGCTGTACAGAAAATTAGGATGGTGGCTGATCGGATATTAAGAAGCCCTCTAATTGACCCAGATGAATACCCTGAAGAATCTAGCCGAGAGGATCAACGACTGCTATCTGAGATTTTTGAGACTGGAACATCCATGGCAGAGAGGCGAAGATATGGCAGCGCAAAGATAATTGCGGCTGGCCATCCTGTTTGGAATCAAGATGAAGTTGTTGCATCAGTTGTTATCAAACAAAGTGGTAACAGAATCTTATCACTTCAGACCGATACACTCAGACAGTTCATATTGCTATTCCTTGGTGTTTTCCTCTTTTTAGCCATGACGATCCTTCTATTCGCTCAACGGTTGGCCTATCGAGTAACACGACTTCAACGGGAAACCGAAAGAGCAGCCACGCCGGAAGGACGTTTGCGTAGAACATACATAGGCAAAGGCACTCGCGCTGCTGATGAGATTGGTGATCTTAGTCGGAGTATTTCTCAGATGCTCCAAAATTTAGGACAATACACTAGTTACCTTGAGCGTCTACCCAATACTCTTGCTCACGAGATGCACAACCCGTTAAATGTCGTAAATTCGTCATTAGAGAATCTTGAGCGTAGCCACCGTGAACTAATTAGTAACGAGTACCTTAGCCGGGCTAGAAATGGAATTGTCAGATTGCGAAATATTATTACAAGCCTTACAGAAGCAGCTAATCTTAAGGAGGGACTGGAAAATGAGAAGGAACAGATAGAATTATTCGATCTAGTAAGCCTGGCTAAAGGTTGTGTCGAAGGCTATAAATCAATCCATCCAAAGTTCCGTATATTATGCGAGGCGCCGAGCAAATCAATTCTAGTGGATGGCTCACCAGACCACATTGCCCAAATGCTTGATAAATTAGTTGACAATGCAGTAGCTTTTGGTCAGTTTGGTGGAGACATAATTATTCGTATCTCGCGCAACGACCAGACAGCAATCTTATCAGTGCTTAACTGGGGCTCTACCCTACCCAAAGATATAGTCAATCGATTGTTTGAGCCGATGGTTTCAAGCTCAAAAGACGCTAGTCGCTCTCACCTAGGTCTAGGATTATATATTGTACGTATCATAGTCGAGTTTCATGGAGGAACTGTTCGGGCCATGAACAGGGGAAACACTGAAGGAGTTGAGGTTCAGGTTACCCTACCTTTAACAGGTCGGTCAGACTAGAGTTCTACTTGCAATACTCCTTTTAGAATCTCTGCAATCGACTTCTTCCCATTTTGCACTTCCGCGACGCTCAACCCTTGCAGCTCATGCGGAAAGACAAGCCACTGATCTGTCTCATGAATAAAGTAGTCAGGCGTTATATTTGTTGTATTCTTCGCTGGCTTATACCAGGGTGTTGCTATCCTGATATCTCGAGGACAGTTTTTTCGTGCACGCCCCTTCAATTCTTCAATCACCGTTGCAATACTCTTTCCAGTATCGAATACATCATCTACCACCAGCAACGAATCGTCGTAGTTAATGTTATCAATCAAATAGCCAAGGCCATGAACTTGAACCTTGTCCGATTTCTGATCTATGCCTACATAGTGCGATGTACGTATTGCAATATGATCTGTTTTTATACCGGCATAGTCCAGTAGTTCTTGTACAGCAATGCCTACAGGGGTGCCACCACGCCATATTGCAACGATGTAGTCCGGTATGAACTCACTATTAAGTATTTTCACGCCGAGCCTAAAAGAGTCTAAGAGCAATTCTTCCGCACCAATAAATATCTTATCTTTCAAATTTTCTATCCCTCTATTGATTACCTTCAATATTCTTTGGCGTAACTAGGGCAAGAGCTCCTAACATAACCAGCAGAGATGCCCATACCCAAAGCGAGTGTCGATCATTAAATATAAGAATACCCCAGCCAACACCCGAAATAGTGATTATATATGCGGTTTGACTTGCAAATACTGGGCCTGCTCGCAATATTAGCAGCACAAAAGATCCGTAACATAATACACCAATCACCGATAATGCAAAAATCGCCCAGTCTTCCCTACTCCAGGGAATTTCCATTACAAAAAACGTACCAGTGCCCAGCACGAATGGGGTCATCATAAGTGTTGATGTTACACTCATTCCCCATAAAATTACGTATGCATTTGACTTCGCTGGCACTCTACTTGCAAGTATTATGTTCTCAGCTGCATAGCATGCCGTTGCAAGGAGCATCACAACAACCCAAAGAACAGCAGCACGTTCCGGCAAGCTTTCATTTGGCACTATCAGAAGCATAACTGAGATCACCCCTAAAAATCCCCCTACAAGACGGCGCATAGATTTCAACTCCAGGCCACGCATTATCGCCACTACATATGTCATGATTGGTATCGTAGCCATCATTATGGCTAGGATCCCCGGAGAGACAACGCGAAGAGCATAAAAATACAGAACACCTGGAATTGCCGTACCTAGTGCACCGCAAATAAAATAGACATATAGATGATTTCGATCAGTTGGAACTTTCCGCCGGGCTATTAGCACATACAAAGTCAGAAGCACTGTACTGACCAATGAGACCATCCAATTAATAGCTAGCGGATGACCTCCACCCTCTAAAGCTATTTTTGATAGCGAAAAAGATCCGCCCCACGCAACACCTAGCACTAATAGCAATAACCAATATTTAATATTACTATCTAAACACTTCAACGCTACATTGACTCCGTTGCTAGCAATATACGATAGACTCTACACGTCCTCATCCTGCTTCTCGTTATAATTATGACAACGCTAATCAGTAGCAAAACAGATACATTGTGCACCTGTGACCCCTTCCCCGCAACTATTCATCGGGGTATGTCTGTGTATAGCTCTATTGAGTTCGCTATCGTACAATAAATACAATAAAATAATAATCCTTACTAAGATGAATACAATTCTTGCTATCTAAATCAAACTCAGAGAACTATCATATTTACGAAACCGCGCGATCTGAACTTCCGAAACTCCTTGATATAAATAATGCGGCGGTCCCAGCGGTCAACTTTCTCGATCTTTATCAATTAGAGGATCTTTACGCGAAATCACGGTATTTTTTTTCGGTTTCGGTAAAAACGGAATTAGCTGGTTTTGTTGTAGCGCTTCGCGACAATTCATCATATAGAAGCGTTAACTATCGCTGGTTTAATACACGGTATTCTCGTTTTCTTTATATAGATAGGATCATTATAGTGCCGCAGTTTCAACACTGTGGTATAGGGCACCTATTATACAACTGCCTTACTCAAGCAGAACAGAATTATTCCGAAATGCTCCTTTGTGAAGTTAATTTACGACCGAAAAACACTCCGTCACTACGATTTCATGAAAAATATGGTTTCCAACAAGTTGGAGCCCAAACCACGGAGGATGGCGCGAAAGAGGTAGCAATGCTTGGATATCGAATTCATAACTAGAGTGTTGGCGTACATTACTTCTGCTGCCATCACAAAACTCATCAAGTGTGCGAAGATTAATCAGATAATCGCCTAAATGCCACAACGTGGTCGACTTCCAGCTGTATCCCTATTGTTTGACCCACACTATAGTTGGTGTGGCTTGGGAAAAGACCTAGCAGGACACCACCTAACTCTGTCTCTAATGTATACAGTATCTCAGCACCCTTAAATGCTAGCCTGACAACTTTAGCTAGGATTTGTTGATCTGAGCTGGGGACAACATCATCTGGTCGAATTAAAACCTCTACCGCTGTACCGGAAGCTAATTCTAGCGGATGTGATGCCTGCAACTCACCAAAACTAGTATGGATAACTCCTGGTGATATTACAGTCCCTTCTACAAAAACTCCATTGCCTATGAAATCAGCTACGAAACGATTAGCAGGTTGATGGTACAGATTATACGGCGTATCCCACTGTACAATTTGGCCATCGCGCATGACTCCAATTTCGCTTGCAATCGCGAAGGCATCATTTTGATCATGTGTAACCATAATGCATGTGATATTGTTTGACTTTAAGAAATCACTAATTTCCTGGGTCATCGTCTCCCGTAGCTCTAGATCAAGACTTGAAAATGGCTCATCCATAAGCAACAAAATAGGTTTTATAGCCAGCGCTCTTGCCAACGCGACACGTTGTTGTTCTCCCCCTGAGAGCTCATGTGGATGACGTTCACTATAGGCACCAAGACCCATTTGATCCAGCAGTTCTAAGACTTGCTTCCTTCGCCGATTACGTGTCAATTTACGGAGACCTGCTCCAACATTCTCAGCAATTGTGAGATGAGGAAATAGCGCATGATCTTGGAATACCATACCAACACGTCTTTGCTCTGTTGGTAACTCATATCCGGGATTACTGACAATCGCCCCATTGATGCAAATCGTGCCACTCGAAAGTCGTTGAAATCCTGCAATTGCACGTAGTATTGTTGTTTTTCCTGACCCGCTTGGGCCAAGCAAGCATACCTGAGAGCCCTCTTTAACTTCCATGCTCACCTGTCGAATAGCAGCTCTTGGGCCGTAACTGCTACTAATCTTGTCGAGACTCAATAGGCTCCCATCAACGGAAGTGGTAGTGCTCTCTTGATTGTTTGTCATTTCATTTATACCTATTAACGCAGTCGAGTTGGGCTTTTATCTCGCGACCTTACAACAAGATGACACAATAGCACGACGGGTATGACACCAACTAACACTATCGTCAATGAACCAAGCGCGGATTGCCCTAACATTTCATCTGAAGCAAAATAGAAAACATGAGTTGCCAATGTCTCAAAACCGAATGGCCTAAGGATTAGTGTTGCTGGTAACTCTTTCATGCAGTCGACAAAAACAATCATCAGCGCTGTGAACAGGCCACCACTAATTAGTGGAACGTGGAATCGTACCATAGTGCTTCTGGCTGAATATCCGAGAGTCCTTGCCGCCATATCTACCGTGAGAGCAACACCTCCAAGACTCGATTCAATTTGCCCGACTGCGATTGTTAAGAATCTAACAATATATGCAAATACTACAGCGGCTACTGTTCCGCTGAATAAAAGCCCCGACGATAGATTAAAATGTTTTTGCAAAAACGCATCCACTGTATTATCGATAAATCCTAATGGCGTGAGGATTCCTACTGCTAATACTGCTCCTGGAATAGCATAGCCAAGTGTTGCAAATGTTGTAGAAATTTGAATAATTTTCCCATCTTGGAGCCGTCTGCTGTACGATATGAACAACGCTAGAGCCACTGTTAATAGTGCCGCCATTCCAGATACCGTTAAACTATTGGCGGCAAGCTTTTGAAAATGCGGGGTCCACGACTCGCTAAAATAGATGATAGAAAGACGGGTGAGCACCAATACCGGCAGTAAAAAGCCACATACTACAGGAACTCCGCAAATCACAATAGCAAGAGCACCTCTCCACTTGTTTAAACTGTACGTAGGCAGTGGCTTATACCTACTTGAAGATTGTTGATAGTATCTCCGATTCCTACGGCTAGCTTTTTCGAACAGTATCAATAAGACCACAAAGAAAACAAGCATTGTGGCAATTTGTGCGCCAGCTGCAAGACTGCCCATTCCCAACCACACATCAATTATGCCTGCTGTTAAAGTCGGCACCGAAAAAAAGTCGACCGTCCCATAGTCGTTTAAAGTCTCCATTGATGCAAGAGCTATTCCCACAACGATTGCCGGACGAGCGTTAGGAAGAGAAACTAGGAAAAATGTCTGCCAGCTAGTTCGTCCTAATGCCCGACTTATTTCTAACGTGCTAACAGACTGCGTGAGGAACGCAGATCTTGCTAGGAGATATACATAGGGGTATAGAACGAACGCCATAAGAATAATAGCCCCCCCAATACTACGCAAATTGGGAAACCAGTACTCAGCTGGACTTGACCATTCAAAGTGTAATCTAAGTAGTGACTGGACAGGTCCTGCATACTCAAGAAGATCTGTATAAGCGTAAGCAATGACATATGCAGGGAACGCCAAAGGCAGAAGAAGAAGCCACTCGAAGATTTGCCGCCCAGGAAAATTGCACATAGATACAAGCCAAGCTGTTGATACACCAATTAGAGCTACCAAACATGCCACACCTATTAGTAATACAAATGTATTTCTTAGATAGAACGGAAAGGATGTTGTTAGCAAATGCATCCAGATGTCCGGCGCTGGCTGAGCAGCAAAGCCAAACACCGCAATAATTGGTAGCGACACGATTGCCGCTAGGAAGACTGCACCTAAAGTCCACCAGTTCCACCGCCATAGGTTGGGTTTTAGCATTAGGGCTACGGCTACCATATAATAATAGGAATCATTCTTAAGAACAATATGGTAACCTCTCGGCTGGAATACGTAAACAGCAATAAACTTTATTCGTGATACTCAAAATACCAAGTCTTGAAATATGCCGAGAACCACAAAAGACAACAATGGTAAAAGCGAACCATCTTTATACTTTCAATTTACCCTCCTTAACTAAGCGAAGATAACAACGGATATGGTTAACGTATTAGCTGTTATACCTGCTCGGGGCGGCTCTAAGGCTATACCCGGAAAGAATTTAGCGAAGCTAGGCGAATACAGCCTCCTAGAGAGAGCTATCTTTGCTGCGATGGGGTCTAAGGTGATTGATCGTATCGTGGTTTCTACTGATTCACCAGATATAGCAAAAGTTGCTAATCAATATGGGAGTTTTGCACCAACACTTCGACCTGCGGATCTAGCCTTAGATGCATCGACTACATTATCGGTAATGCAACACGTACTTACAGACCAACATCAAACTTTTGGAAAAACCTATACCAATCTCATCTTATTAGAACCAACATGCCCTTTTAGGCTGCCGACCCATATAGACCAGGCTTTTAAGCAAATGACAAATACCTCGGCAACAAGTCTTATGTCGCTTGTTGAAGTTAGCGACGCGCATCCGATACGTATCAAAAGGGTTGATGGCGCGCTAAATGTTACCCCGTATTGTATTGAGGAACCTGAGGGGCTGCGTCGACAGGATCAAGATACGGCTTATATTAGAAATGGCGCGGTGTACATATACCGAACAGATCTGCTTTGGTCTGGCGTGCAATGGGGCTCAAATGCTACGGGCTACATAATGAATCGCGATTTGTACAGTATAGGCATTGATGAACCACTTGATTTAATTGTCGCAAAAGCATTCTACAGGGACTGTAAAGACAAAGGGATTTTGAATAAAATTGAATGGATTCCAGAAGCTTATAGACGTTGACCTTATGGTTTGTTGTAATACACTGCCTCACTCCGGCTAAGCTTTCAAGTTTTTATGAGGACTATATTGATAACACAGTTCACAAATCTAAGGCCTGCATCACCGACATGAAAATTCTATTTGTTGGCCTAGGCTCCATTGGCCAGCGGCATCTTCGTCTAGTACGTCAACTCAGAGGAGATGCTGATCACATTATTGCATTCCGGTCATCTAAGGAATCTAACGATATAGTATTAAACGACAATATGGAGGTGTTACATGGAGAATCTCTCCGCACACGATATAATATTGACGAATACATAAACCTCCAGACTGCGCTAGCTGCAAAACCAGATCTTACATTCATCACCAATCCGTCCTCCTTTCATCTCGATACAGCTATTGCCGCTGCTAAAGCTGGCAGCCATCTTTTTATCGAAAAACCTTTAGCAGTAACCACTAATGGTATTGAAGAACTAATCCAGATCGTTAATCAAAAAAGATTAGTTGCTCTTGTTGGGTATCAGCAACGCTATCACCCGATCTTTACTCAAGTAAAGTCCTGGCTGAACGATAGCCGTATTGGTAAAGTGTTGTCTGCTTATATTGAGAGCGGTGAATATCTACCTGACTGGCATCCGTATGAAGATTATCGGGCCACCCACCCTGCAAGGAAAGAACTCGGTGGCGGTGTAATTTTTGGGGTAAATCATGAACTTGACTATGTTATCGACCTCTTTGGGTTTCCTTCGAGAGTTTTCGCGTCCGCCAATCAAAACAGTAACCTATCAGTTGACTCTGAACATATTGCAGTTGTTGTAAGCTTATTTAGTGTAGCTAGCGGCTCAATACCTATAACGGTACATATGGATTATTTGCAAAGAAACCGAATAAAAGTTGGTAAGATATTGGGTTCCGAGGGCGTCATAACATGGGATTTTTATAATAACCATACTTCTTTATATGATATTGGACTTAATAAATGTGTTGAGGCTTGGTCAGATCCGAATTATTCACGAAATGCAATGTTTATTGAACAATTAAGACATTTGTTTGCATGCATCGAATCAGGAGCATCGCCGAGAGTACCACTGAGTGAAGCTGAACTATCCGTTAAACTTGGATGGCATGCACGACAATCTATTGCAACATTGAAAGTTATCGAAACATAGAATGTCAACAAGAGAGAAATTTGAAATTCCAGGACGAGTCGCTATAGTGACTGGAGCCAGTGGACTTTTGGGACAGCAACATACAAAAGCAATTGCCGAATTTGGCGGGCAACCAGTATTAGTTGATGTTGATGAAAAAGGGCTTAATCAACTGGCTGAAGAAGTATTGAATATCTACGGAATAAACTCCGAAATTCACCACTGCGATATTACTTCTACCGAAGAGTTAATCAATGTAAGGGATAATTTAGTCACAAAGTTCGGGCGCATTGATATTTTGATCAACAATGCAGCTGTGGACACTAAAATGGCTGACACAATGCCGACCGAAAATCGACTCGAGTCTTTCCCCGTTAAAACGTGGGAACACGAATTATCTGTTGGCTTAACAGGAGCAATGCTATGCAGTCAAATCTTCGGACCTGTGATGGTATCAGCAGGAAAGGGCGTAATACTGAATATCTCGTCGGATTTAGGTCTTATCGCGCCAGATCAGCGCCTATATGAAGAGAGTTCATTGCCGACCAATAAGCAACGAGTCAAGCCAGTTACCTACTCTATTGTAAAACATGGGATCCATGGACTGACTCGCTATTTAGCGAGCTATTGGGGAGATCAAGGAATAAGAACAAATACGATTTCACTCGGAGGAGTTTATGTGAACCAACCAGAGCATTTTGTTAAGAAATTAGAGCGACTAATTATCTTGGGCAGAATGGCAGACCCAGAGGAATACCGAGCTGCCATTATTTTTCTTGTTTCAGATGCCTCCGAATATATGATTGGCTCGAATCTAGTTATTGATGGTGGACGGACTGTTTGGTAATACGCATAGGAGAAATGTATGCCTGAGAACATGAATAGTCAGTGGAGTGAGCTAGAGCGCGCATTTAGTAGCGAGCGCGATCAATTTGCTCACAAGGTCGATCTTACCCAATATATAGATGACCCATTCCTCTTCACAAAGCGTCAACGTGTTACTGACTTTTTGACACGCATTGAACTATTCAAGAAAATAGTATCAGTAGAGGGTGCGGTTGTAGAATGCGGAGTCCATAAAGGTGGGAGTCTTATGCTATATTATCATTTAGCGAGCATACTAGAACCATATGGACTAAAGCGACAGGTGCTCGGTTTTGACTCATTCGAAGGGTTTCCTGGAACCTCGTCCAGCGATCCACAAATATTGGATAAAGATATATTTGCCGATACAGACTATCAAGTGCTCGCTGACGCAATTCGAATTCATGATAAAAACAGAGCTTTGCCACATATTTCGCGATGCGAAGTCATTAAAGGTGACGCAACGCAAACAATCCCAAAGTATAAAAGCGAAAATCCTCATCTTGTGGTCGCTATGCTATATCTTGACTTTGACCTATATGAACCAACAAAAACAGCGATTGATGAACTGTTACCACTTGTTCCTAAGGGTGGAATTGTGGCGTTCGATGAGCTTAATACAAAAAAGTGGCCAGGCGAAACTATAGCGCTAAAGGAGAGTCTAAATCTGGCGCAAGTCAAACTACAAAAATTCTATTTTGATCCCTGGCCATGCTACTTCGTTGTAGGAGAATGAAGAATTATCTTTCTGTATACCTAAATTACTAACTTGTAGTATGCACACCGCTAGATTGAGCGAATAATTTAATGTATCTCGATAGCTTTAAGAACGTCATCTCTGAATACCGAATTCTATTCAAAGAGCATCGATCAATCTGTCGGCAAGCTCTTTCCCACTCTATGTACATCGACTTACCTCTTATTTTGATCTCCCAAGAACGAAGATCAGGCGGCACACTACTTTCACAACTTCTTGATGGACATCCACAGCTCTATGTTCACCCCGGTGAACTTAAAACAGGCTACCCCATAAAAACAGAATGGCCGCCAATCGATACAAAGGAAAAATGGACTTGGAACTACAACTTAATCCATGACAAGAAGGCAAAGCATCTCGATCGAGGATATAAAAAAAGTGAGCTTAGTGATAGATACTTAGAGAAATATCTACCAACGTTTGTCACTAGGCACTTATTTAAGCATTACTGGGACACTACAGTGCCAACTACTCATCGCGATGTTTTTGATATCTATTTCACATCATATTTTGGATCGTGGCTTGATTATCACCCCTTTATAAATGGTTATAGGCCGAAGAAATATACTGCAGCATTCTGCCCTGCCCTAATGAACACCAAAAAGAAAATTGAACATTTCTTTGACCTTTACCCTGAAGGGAAACACTTGGCTATCTTAAGAGACCCAGTAAATTGGTATTTCTCAGCCAAGAATCATGGTGAAATGAACGCGCAACCCGCGTTTCATAGTGGGCTCGAAGATATCTTGTCGAAATGGAGTGAGGCTGTTTCCGGAATAATTCAATCTAAAAAGCAATTTTCACAAAACGTTACTATTATTCGCTTTGAGGATCTAATCACAAAAACAGAGCAAGTCATGCATATAGTAGCCAGTAAACTAGGGATAGATTTTCACGATTGCCTGCTTACACCTTCCTTTAATGGGCGCCTAATCGAATCGAGTAGCAACTTTTTCAAAGGCCTACCGGGGGAAATTGATAAATCATCCCTTTCTCATCATGTTGGTAATGTTACTGATGACGATAACATGAAGATCTCGGAATTATGCCGGGCACTACACTACGACTGCTCCGAGCTAGCAGAGCGTTGTTAAAAGTTAGATTCGGAATATTTCCTAGAAATCGGGTTGCAACGCAACTTATTTGCGTAGTCAAATACGGTTATTGCACCATTACTATGCAAGTGATGGCTGCCCTGCGCTGCGGGCGAAAACTTTGGTGAAATTGTACTTACCTTGACCTCGGAAAACTTATCTGGCGTCAACTCATCAATTCTATTAATTGCAGTTCCTTGACCATAAATCCCAAATCCATGCTGCTGCGAAACACGGTAGATGATATCTCCATCGTAGAGTATTCCTGCGTTCCTTGCACGCATTGGATCTACAATAACTGGATTCATACGATGGGACTCCCAAATGTGCCCCAATGGATTATCAGAGAAAAAGATAAATAACATGGAACTATGATCACTGCCATCAAAGGGGTCTATATTTGTAAGCATCCACCATCTATCATCATGAGGAAAGATCATAGTATCGGTTGCACTAACATCATCCAACAACACTGCTGTCAGTTCCCACTTTAGAGGAAATTCAATGTTTCGATATAATCTGATATCGTTTGTACCTTTTGTTTGTGGACACATGTAGTACTCATCTTTGAACGTAAAGATATATGGAAAGGATAGATGGAACTCTTCCTTAATCGCCTCACCCAGTCTGATTACTTTATCGTCACTAATCTCGTACACTGATATCGCAGCTAAATTTTTCGCATAGTCATAATCTTCGACAAAGCAATAGTCGGTCGCATTGTTCCGTATAATAAACGGGTCTGCTAGAAAATGATTACGTGGATTGGGTATTCGTTTAGACTGCCGCATTACTAGCTTATGCCAGTTAGTCGTTGCAAAAGAGACATTCCAACTATCCCGCCTGCAGAAAATTTTTTGATCTATCAAAGTTCTAGTGAACCTAACCATAGTTCGGCATACGTATCGAATCTGCGTCCATACATTCGGTCGCGTAAATAATTTACCGTCGTATGGGTACGAAGACTCAAGATATATAAGTGTATTTGTGCTAGCAATGTCACAAAGCAGCTTCTTCAGAAAAAAATTGCTTCTAAGATAAAGATTTGCTTGATTGAGGAGGTAAGTGGGCTGAGTGGTGAAACAGCCTCTAGCGAGAACATTGCCTCCATCAAGATCCTCTGTTAGCTGCTGCAGCGTAAAACCCGTTGTTTCGTCCCGATAAAACACCTCCCAAAACGCAGGAGGACTGCCTCGATAAACTCGGTTATCTGCATGATGAAAGGAAACTATCCCATGCTTTGCTACCGACAGTATTTCACCTCGTAATATTCCCGTACCACATCGGATAAGCAAATCAAAGTCAAGGGCTCGTATCTTCTCAAGATCATCATTATCGTATTGAAAGATATTCCCAGTTTCCGAGACAACTGGAGTAATCGACAGGCTGTCCGATATAATGCTATCGACAGCTTCGTACTGGAAATGATCCTTAACAATTCGATAACGACGGCGTAACAATACTAATTCCGCTTTAGTTAATAGCGCGAAAACAACTGCACTAGATAGCCTACAAATCCCTTGCCGCTTAATCAGTCTAATAGCCCTCTGGTATCCTGATACTCTCTCAACTTTCTGGATTAAAACATGCGATATGTCAATATTTCTCTGACTTCTAGCCCATTTGGCTAGATCCATAACATAGGGAGAGACATTCCTACTATCTACTATAAGACCAATCTTTAATGCACGATTCATATGTTAATAGTTATTGACCTAGACAGACGACCAACCAGTCACGCCGATAGTCATACCTTCCTTTTATGTATCAAATAAGCACTTAATCAAGATTACTATATCATCTGGCAAGAACAAACACATTGAGCCTCGGTCATCAGTAACAAGTTTACCGTCTCTCGAGCAAAAGTGTGCTCGTATATTTAACATGTAAGTTTTTAATATCTAAACAACACGGAGAGACCGCCCTCAAGAGAACAATAACCGCATCAAACTTCAGATTGAATCAGCATGTATTTTAAACGTTTG
>MDTE01204284.1_pt1 | contig 16596 bp, 11 predicted proteins | sample 811231 | NCBI WGS metagenome assembly MDTE01 (sample SAMN05326651, study PRJNA326480) | marine metagenome | isolation source: seawater | place: Indian Ocean: Red Sea | collected 2010
CGACCTCGCGCACGGTGAAGCCAAACTCACCCCCATCACGGGCCCCGGCCGGGATCGTGGCATCGTCTACCAACACTACTCGCTCTTCCCCTTTCTGACGGCCCAGGAAAACGTCGCGCTGGGACTGAAGCTTGATCAGACGACCATTCCCTTTCGATTGTTTCAATATCCCAAGTGGCGCCGCCTTCGACGAGATCAACTCAAATTGGCCGCCGAATATCTCGAACGGGTCAGGCTGCAGGACGCCCTCAACCTCTATCCCCACGAAATGTCCGGGGGCATGCGTCAGCGGGTGGCCATCGCTCAGGCCCTGATCATGAAGCCCGAAATCATCCTCCTGGACGAGCCCTTCGGCGCCCTTGATGAGGCCACTCGGGAGGATCTGCAACGCCTCTTGCTGGAGCTTTACGAACAGAACCAGACCGCCAGGCGCAACCACCAACCGCCACCGCACACCTTGATCATCGTCACCCATGAGTTGAACGAGGCGATCTATGTGGGCGATCGATTGGTGGGCCTCTCCATGTACTGGGATTGGAAGGGCGCGGGACACGACGCCTGTCCCGGAGCGACGGTGATCTATGACCGCCCTTCCCCCGTTTTCAGGCCGGACGAAACCCGGAACTACGAACAGTTTGAACAACAGCGGGAAGAACTGAGACACTCAGTTTTCGATCCGGCCATCCTTCAGCCAGCCGACGCCTTCGCGACCTACTGGAAAGAATCCTCGCCCGACGAGGACGCCTCATGAAACACCATACCTACCGATTTCTCAAAGACGCCGGTCGGGTCATCAATTCGGGCCAGGCCCGCACCCTGGCCCTGACCGGGAACATCTACGACCTTTTCTGCACCGTCTCCGAGGGCCGTGAAGACTACGTTCCGCTCGTTCATTATCTGACGACCAATTGGAACCTCTCCGGGATCATCGTGGTGGTCTACGAGCTCAACGGCCCGATCCGGTTTCTGAAGGAGGAAGACTCGGACAAGGTTCGCAACGCCTGGCTCCGTTGGCGCAGTGGATACGACAGCAATGAACTCGCCATCGAGCGGATGACCGCCAAAGGAAAGGCCGCGACCGATCTGGATCAGATCACCAGCACCTATGACGACAGCCTCCGCAAGGCGATCAACAACCCCACCCTGGCCCTGGAGCTCTTGCGACAGATGTGTCTTTGCTCGCGGAGCTCGGTTCAGGGACAGCCCCTTCTCGCCGAGCGACTCATCGTCATCGTCGAAAGCGCCGATCTGGTGATTCCCGAAGCGCCCATCGTTAGTCTGAGTGACAAGGACCGGCAACGAGTCAGCATCGGCCACGACTGGTTCAGTGATCCCGGCTTTGTCAACGGTGAGGACACCGTCGTCCTCATTGCCGAATCTCGCAGCCAACTTCATCATCGCGTCAGCACCCTACCCCACCTCCTTCAAGTGGAAGTGCCCTCACCTGATCTTGAAATGAGGAAACACTTCATCTCCTGGTTCAATCGAACCCAACTCGAAGATCGCAACGTGAAGCTATGGGGCAGTCAACACGATCTCGCAACGATGACGGCGGGGCTTTCCCTCCATGCCATCACCCAACTCCTCAAGGGATCCACCCACGAAGACAAGACACTCACGCAAGACACGGTGCTGGCCAAAGTCGAATCCTACATTCAGAGCCAGTTGGGGGAAGACGTCGTCGAGTTCAAAAAGCCAAAACATACCCTCAAGCAAATCGTGGGTTTCAGCGACCTCAAGACGTTTCTCAAGTCAGAACTGATTCCACGGTTTTCAGCAGGAGGGGAACTCGCCCTGTCGGGAGCGGCCGTTGCGGGTCCCATCGGGGGCGGCAAAACCTTCATCTTTGAAGCGGTGGCCGCCGAACTCGATATGGTGGTGTTGGTGATCAAGAACATTCGCAGCCAATGGTTCGGACAGACCGATGTCATCTTCGAGCGTCTGCGGCGGGTGTTGAACGCTCTTTCCAAGGTCTTGATTTTCATTGATGAAGCCGACACTCAATTGGGAGGCGTGGGCGCCGACGCTCATCCGACAGAACGGCGACTCACCGGACGCATTCAATCCATGATGTCCGACCCTCAGATGCGGGGCCGGGTGATTTGGCTACTCGTGACCGCGCGGATTCATCTCCTCTCTCCCGATCTCCGCCGTCCCGGCCGCGCGGGCGATTTGATTATCCCTGTCTTGGACCCCGAAGGTTCGGACGTTGACGACTTCCTCACCTGGGTGGTCAAACCGGTCCTCGGGCAAACGCCAAGCGCCGAACAGATCGGGACGCTCAAGACCCTCACCCATTCCTATTCCGCCGCCAGTTACGCCGGACTGCGATCGGAGTTGAAGGCACTCGCCCACCGTCTCGAACGGGACCTGACCTTCGATCAGATTCTTGAAACCATCCAGGATCACCTCCCACCCGCCATTGCCGACACCCGACGCTATCAAACCCTCCAGGCGCTGCTCAACTGTACCCGACGACGCCTCCTGCCCGCCAAGGCTCAGGCGCATCCCGAGGAACGCCAGCGCTGGGAAGCCGAGCTCATCCAGCTTGAACGACAGGGAATCTCCTGATCGTCTCCCGGTTTCCCCTGCCCTCTCACCGCTTGATCCTCTCTTCCACCACTTCCCACCAAAGGAATGCCACAGGAACTTGAATGACCCGCCAATCCGATGCCTTCCGCCCTGGAAGTGAGACCAGCGATTCGTGCTGAGCGGGGTCTCGGAGTTCCCTGCTGACGATCGCCACGAGACGGATCAGGCCAACCCACCGTGTCCCGAGCAACCGCCCCCCGAAAAGAGCAGGAAGCCGATCAAGACAACAGCCCCCCACGGCCAAGCCGTCCGATCACGAGACGCTTTTGGGCCAATCCTCATGACATGGGCTTTTAGCCTAGATCGAACTGAAAACCTCGATCAAGCATCCCCTTCGCCCACCGCCCACCCTGGGACGGCCATGCTTTGCGCGCCCGGCAAAAACCAGACGGGTAGGAATTCGTGGTCATTCGCGGCGAATCTCGCTATCAAGAGTCATGCCGACACTGGAAACGGCCCAACTATGGAAGGCGCTCCGACGCCGGGATCGTCTCTTTCTCATCGCCGGACCCTGCGTGATTGAGAGCGAGGCACTCTGCCTGGACATCGCCCGACGCTTGAACCGCCTCCGTCACAAACTTGACATCCCCCTCATCTTCAAAGCCAGCTACGACAAAGCCAACCGCTCCTCGGCCCATTCCTTCCGGGGCCCCGGCTTGGATGAGGGGCTAGCCATCCTCGAGCGAATCAAGCGCCGCTTCGGGTTACCGATTCTCACCGATGTGCACACCGAATCCGAAGCGACCGCCGCCGGCCAAGTCGTCGACATCCTTCAGATCCCGGCGTTCCTCTCCCGACAAACCGATCTCCTGAACGCCGCCGCCCGGACCAAGCGGATGGTCAACGTCAAGAAGGGCCAGTTCGCGGCCCCTCCCGAGATGAGGAATGTCATCAACAAGATCACCGGGTTCGGCAATCGACGAATTCTCCTGACCGAGCGGGGAACGACCTTCGGCTATAACAATCTTGTCGCGGACATGCGTTCGATCCCCATCATGAAGGACCTTGGATATCCGGTCATCTTCGACGCCACTCATTCGGTCCAACTCCCGGGGGGCGGAGGGGACCACTCGAGCGGTCAAAGCCAGTTCGCGCCGACCCTCGCCCAGGCGGCGGTGGCGGCAGGAGCCAACGGACTGTTCATCGAGACCCATCCCCACCCCGAGCAAGCGCTCAGTGATGGCCCCAACATGATCCCGACCCAAGCCCTTCCCAAGCTCATCGCCCGACTGATGGCCATTCAGAGTGCCCTCCACAAACCATGATTGAGGGTTCCTATTCGAGGCGACTTACCCTATGTTCACTGGGCAATGATGTTGGTCGTCGATAACTACGATTCCTTCACCTACAACCTCGTTCAGTACCTGGGCGAAATAAAAACCGAAATGACCGTCGTCCGGAACGACGACGTTTCGGTCGAGGGCGTGCAGGCGCTCAATCCCTCGAGGATCTTGATCTCACCCGGTCCGTGCACGCCGCGGGAAGCCGGCCAATCAAACGAGATCATCAAGGCCTTTGCCGGCAAGCGCCCGATTCTGGGCGTCTGCCTCGGGCATCAATGCATCGCTCATTCCTTCAACGCCACCATCGAGGTGAACTATCGAATGATGCACGGCAAGACCTCACCCGTCCGGCACAACGAAAAGGATCTTTTCCAGGGACTCCCCAATCCGTTCACGGCCACTCGCTATCACTCCCTGGTCGTCCGGCGCGATTCCATCCCCGAATGCCTTGAGATCACGGCGGAGACCGAGGAGGGCGAAATCATGGGCCTCCGACACCGGGAGTTTCCCATCTGGGGGGTTCAGTTCCACCCGGAGAGTATCCTGACCGAACATGGGAGGGAACTCCTTGCCAATTTCATGCGGCTCAATTGAGACCGGTTGCCGGCAAAACGCCCCCCTAACACCAAAAAAACCACTTCCCCAAGGAAGTGGTTTCCTGATTCAACGGGATGCGTCAAAGGTGCATCCTGGGGAAAAAAGACAACGGAACGAGCCTAATGTCGACGACGGCGTTTGACCTTCAACTGAGCCAGGGAATGAGCCAGGGCGGCATTCACTGAAGCCAGTTCCTCATCGGATAGCTTCTCTTGAAGCCGCGCTTCCGCCCGCTTCTGAGCGTCGATCGCCGCCTGCTCATCGATATCCGATTCCTTCATCGCCATATCGGTCAGCACGGCCACCTTCTCGCCCGTGATTTCAACAAATCCCTCACCCACCGCAAGAAACTGCTGCTCCCCGTCCTTCATCACCGAGATTTCCCCGGAACTGATCTGAGACATCAAGGGGACGTGATCGGGGTAGACCCCCATGTCCCCCTCCATCCCCGGGAGATTGACCATCTCGACCTCTTCGGAGTAGGTCTTTGCCTCGGGGGTCACGATTTCTAATCGAAGGGTCTTAGCCATGGCCTTTTCGCGGGGTTCCCAATCTCGGCGACGAACCTATTCCTGGTCGGCGTAGATGTCCTCGATCGCGCCCTTCATATAGAAGTTTCCTTCGGGAACATCATCATGCTTTCCGTCGAGAATCTCCTTGAAGCCTCGGACGGTATCCGCGACATCGACCTGCTTGCCCGGGAATCCAGTGAAGACCTCAGCCACGGTAAAGGGCTGGCTGAGAAAACGTTGGATCTTTCGAGCCCGGAAAACCGTCAGTTTATCCTCAGGGGAAAGCTCGTCCATGCCCAGAATCGCGATGATGTCCTGGAGATCCTTGTAGCGCTGCAAAACCACCTGAACGCCGCGGGCGACTTGGTAGTGTTCCTCACCGACGATGTCGGGCGTCAAGGCCCGTGAATTCGAGGCGAGGGGATCCACAGCGGGATAGATTCCCAACTCCGCAATAGAACGCTCCAACACAATAGTGGCGTCCAAGTGGGCAAAAGTCGTTGCCGGCGCGGGATCGGTCAAATCATCGGCCGGAACATAGACCGCTTGGAAGGACGTGATCGAGCCTTTCTTGGTCGAGGTGATTCGTTCCTGAAGATCGCCCATCTCGGCCGCCAGGGTCGGCTGGTAGCCCACCGCACTGGGCGTGCGTCCCAGCAAGGCGGAGACCTCGGAGCCGGCCTGGGAGAAGCGGAAGATGTTGTCCACAAAGAGGAGCACGTCCTGATTCTTCTCATCCCGGAAGTACTCCGTGATTGCCAATCCCGACAGGGCCACGCGCAAGCGTGCACCGGGCGGCTCGTTCATCTGGCCGTAGACCAGGGCGATCTTGGATTCATTCAGATTCTCCTGGTTGATCACGCCCGCTTCCGACATTTCCGCATAAAGATCATTCCCTTCTCGCGTTCGCTCTCCCACACCGGCGAAGACCGAGACACCGCCGTGAAGCTTGGCGATGTTGTTGATCAACTCCATGATCACCACCGTCTTGCCCACACCGGCTCCTCCGAAGGCGCCCACCTTGCCCCCTTTGAGGAAGGGACAAATCAAATCAATCACCTTGATGCCGGTCGTCAGAATCTGGGGGGAGGTCGCTTGATCCATCAAGGTCGGCGCGGGACGATGAATCGGATTGTAGGCCTCGGCCTGGACGGGGCCTCGCTCATCCACCGGCTGACCCGTCACGTCAAAGACCCGCCCCATCACACCCTCGCCCACGGGCATGGAGATCGGCGCGCCGGTATCGGTCACGTCAAACCCTCGTTTGAGCCCCTCGGTGGAGGACATGGCCACCGCTCGAACCCAGTTGTCCCCGAGATGTTGCTGAACCTCCAACACAAGCTTGATGGGTTGTTCGTCGAGCTGGAATTCAACATTCAACGCATTATAGATCGCTGGAACCGCGTCCGTGAACTCGACGTCAACCACCGGCCCAATCACTTGTACAATCTTGCCTTTATTCATGTCCTCAATTCGACTTTCTCGTTCGCGGGCCCTCCGGCTCTGATGGAAGGGGCTTGATTCCCCGCAAGCGGTCAGGAACCGCCCGAGCAGAAGTCGGAAACGCTACGGAGTTTGCCCGGGGGTGTCAAGCGAGAGCCCCGTAAAAACCCCCTGATTCAATGCAAAAACCACCGAAACAAGCCGTCGACCGATGCTCCGACCCTTCACGACCATTTCTCCAGACCGGCATTCAGACCTCCTTGACGATGCCCCAGTGCACATCCAGGCGTTGGCTCAAGTAGAGCTTGACCGCCTTGACCAAGGTCTTGGTTTCATGCCCCTGCCCCGTCTGAACGATTTCCTTGAGCGTCATCCCCCGCTTCACCTCAAAGCTGCTCTGCGCGATGATGGGCCCCTCGTCAAGATGCATGTTGACGAAATGGGCGGTGACTCCGGCGATCTTGACGCCGTGCTCGTAGGCCTGCCGATAGGCCTGCGGACCGGGAAAACTCGGCAACAGGGAAGGATGAATATTGATGATCTTGTTCTTGAAGTACCAGACGAATTGCGGAGAGAGGATCTTCATGAACCGCGCCAAAACGACGAAATCGACTTCAAACTCCTCGGTCAGCTTCAGCGCACGACCCTCGGCTTCCCGTCGCTGAGTCCAGTCGATCCGCCGAAACGGCAACTGAGCCGCCTTCGCAATCGGACGAAGGGATTCGTGGTTCGACAAGACGAGTACCGGTTCCGCCTTGATTCGACCCTTGGCAACCGCGTCGAGAAGCCCGATCAGGGCATGATCCTCCTTTGAGACAAAGATCGCGAACCGCTGCGCGGTTCCCTCGGTGTGCTGGCGCGAGCGAATGTCCATGTTTAGCTCCTTGGCCAGACGCTTCAGTCCCTCCCTGACCGGACCAGGTTCCCAATCCGAACCCGACCACGATGCCTGGATCGCCATGCTGAACTGGCCCCGGGTCACCTGTTCCTCGAGCGCCTCGATGTTGGCGCCCGTTTCAAAGAGGAACTTGGTGGTCGCGGCGACGACCCCGGTCCGATCCTTGCCGACCACAGAAACACTCAATAGCTGACGCCTTGACATCCAGTTCTTTTGCCAAAACCCACCCCACCGGATCAATCAAAGATTCCAGGCCAATCCTCAAACCCAATCCTTAAACGGACGGGCCGCAGGCCCTTCTTCCGACCACGCCACCGCCATCACGGGCGATGGCCGGCCACCCCGTCAAACCGAGCCTCGAGCATCCGTTTTGCCGGCCCTCGGCACCAAACTAGGCACCAAACTAGGCGCCAAACTAGAACCCCAAGCCAGAACCAAACCACGAACCCAAGGATGTCTCCCACCCATCACTCATCCCCAAAACGATCTTGCAGAAGCCCCGCTTTGAGGGTCTCCTTGGCGACAAGCATGAAGACCCATTCTCGATTAAAGCAGGTGTTGACCCTCGGGGGTGCGCTCGCCAGCGTGACGATGGCGGGGGGTGCCCAGGAGGTTCCCTTCAAGAGCCTGAGATACGCCCTGGAAAGCATCCATTCCCGGGACCTTCTCAAACATGTCAAAATCCTGTCCGATGACACCTTCGAAGGCCGGGGCCCCGGGAGCATTGGAGAAGCCCTGACGGTTGACTACCTCACCCGTGAGTTGATGCGGCTGGGCCTGGAACCGGGGAATCCCGACGGAACCTATACCCAGAAGGTGCCCATGGTGGGCATCCAATCCACGACCCAAGCCACCCTCAACCTCAACGGCGAGGATCAGGCACTCACGTTTCCCCAGGACTATGTCGCCTGGACGTCGCGCCCGGTGGACGAAGTGGCGGTCAAGGAAAGCAGCTTGGTGTTCGTCGGTTACGGCGTGGAGGCCCCCGAGTATCGCTGGGACGACTACAAGGGGGCGAACCTGAAGGGGCGGACCCTGGTCATGCTCGTCAACGATCCCCAGGTCCCTCACCCCGCCGATCCCTCGCGGCTGAACCTCAGGTATTTCAAGGGAAAGGAAATGACCTACTACGGGCGCTGGACCTACAAACTCGAGATGGCCGCCAAGATGGGAGCCGAAGCCGTGATTCTGATTCATGAGACCGGTCCGGCCGGCTATCCTTACTTCGTCGTCGTCAACAGCTGGGGGCGGGAGAATTTCAGCTTGAAATCTCCCGATGGCAATGCCGGCGAGGTCCCGGTGGCCGCCTGGTTCAGCTTCGAGCGGGCCCGCTCGATGATCGACACGCTGGGGTTCGATCTCAACGACCTGAAGCAACGAGCTCTCAGCCCGAACTTCGCCCCCATTTCGCTTCGAGCCAAGGTGTCCTTCAAACTGAAAAACAAGATCCGCGAGATCCATTCACAGAACGTCGTGGCCCGGGTGGAGGGCGGCAAGTCATACCGTCGCAAGGAACACATCGTCGTGACCGCCCACTGGGATCACATCGGGATCAACGAGAAGCTGGAGGGCGATCAGATCTTTAATGGCGCGCTCGACAACGCCACCGGGGTTTCCGGCCTGCTCGAGCTCGCGGAACTCTTTGCCGGCCTCAACCGCCCCATCGGCCGGTCCATCCTGTTCCTGGCCACGACAGCGGAGGAACAAGGGCTCTTGGGCGCGAAATACTATGCGGCCAATCCCTTCGTGCCCATGCGGCAAACCGTCGCGAACATCAACATCGACGGGCTCAACCAGTGGGGGGCGACCCGGGACATCGTGATCATCGGCAAAGGCGCATCCTCGCTCGACAATCTGGTCGAGTCGATCGCCCGCATCCAGAAACGAACCGTCAAGGGCGACCCGGAGTCCGAGAAAGGATACTTCTACCGATCCGATCACTTCCAGTTCGCCAAACGCGGTGTTCCCGCGCTCTTCATCAATCCGGGCATCGAGTATCTCGGCCGCGCCAGCAATTACGGCCCCGAGAAACGCCGGGAATATCGCGAGAACGACTACCACAAAGTCTCGGACGAGATTAAGGATGACTGGAACCTCACCGGGGCAGTCGAGGATCTCCGGCTTTTGGCCCGGGTGATCTACCGTCTCGGACAGGAGGAATCCTGGCCCACCTGGGCGGACAATTCGGAGTTCGCAGCGATCCGGCGGGAAAGCCTGCGCCAGACCGGTCGATAGAACCCCGGCGACTTCAAAGCACTCATGAAGACGCCCCCTGGATTTGGAACTCCGTTCCCACTCGCCTTGGCCGGCCTTTTGGCGTTCCTGCTCCACCGTCCGACACAAGCCGCCGACTGGCCTCGGTGGAGGGGCCCCGATGGCGACGGTCACATCGCCCTCAGCGAGCCCCCTCTCACCAAACTTCCCGATGATCCGGAGGTGATTCTCAAGGTAGCCGCCACTGGCGGATTTGCCTCGCCCGTCGTCGCCAAGGGACGGGTCTATTTGTTCGACACTCGAGCGGGCGACGAAACCCTCCACGCCATCGAGATCGCCTCCTCTCGAGTGCTCTGGTCTCAAGCAATCGACCAAGCCTTCAAGGACGGCCAGGGCGCGCCCGGCCCTCGAAACACCCCCCAGGTTGACGGAGATCGCGTCTACGCCGTGTCCTGCCGCGGTGAACTTCAATGTCGACGAACCGAGGATGGCTCCCTCATCTGGCGGCGCCACTACGGCAAGGACTTCGGCGCCACATTCACGGGCGAAAAAGGAAGCGTGCCGGGAGCGTCCCGCCATGGAAACAACGGCTCGCCTCTGATCGACGGCGATCGCCTCTACGCCTGTGCCGGCGGCACCGACGGGGCCAGTGTCGTCTGTCTCGACAAGCACACCGGCAAGGTCATCTGGCGAGCCCAGGATGACATGGCCGGCTACGCCCCCCCAGTGATCGCCCGGGTCGGAGGTGCCGATCAACTCTTCTGTTACACGGTCGAGGGGCTCGTCAGTCTCAACCCGGAGAGTGGAGCCCTTCACTGGCGATTCGGTGTTTCCACCCCGTTTGCCCGCCATGTCACAACCCCCGTTGGTTATCAGGGGCTCGTCTTGGTGTCATCGGTGGAAGAGGGAATGATCGCCACGCGAACCCGGATCTCGGAGGGCCGAATCACCCACGAGCGGGCCTGGCAAAGCACCGAAAACACCATCAATTTTTCCAGTCCCATTCGAGTGGGGGCCTACGTTTACGGACTGGGAATGCAGAAGAACCTCTTCTGCGCCGACATCGCCACCGGGAAACAACAGTGGTCCCAGGGAGGCTATGTCTTTTCCCCGGCGGACCAAGCACACGCCGCCTTCATCGCCATGGGCCCCCATATCCTCGCCCTCACCGACACCGGAGAGCTCGTCCTCTTCGAAGCGGATCCCAACCGATTCAAGGAACGAGGACGGGTGCAAGTCTGCGGCAAGACCTGGAGCAACCCCGCCTTTGCCGACGGGGTGATCTATCTGAGGGACGGCCTCAAGAAGCCCGGTTTCCTTTATGGGATTCGGCTTCGGTGATTCGAATCCCTCACCTCCGCAACCCCAAGGAATTCCCATTGAACGAGCCCCCCGCAGACGCCCCCCCGGCCCCGCGCCTGGTTCTCGCCCTCCTGCCCGTCGGGGCTCTGGTCTGTTTTCTGGTGGGGAACGCGCTCATCCACCCGGATTCCGAATGGGCTCCCCACATTCCCCTGGTGCTCGCGGCTGCCGTTGCCGCGTGCCTCGGGATTGCCACCGGAACCAGGTGGAAGGCCATCGAAAACGGGATCATTGACGGGATTGGCATCGGGATGAAAGCGATCCTCATCCTTTGCGTGATCGGAATCATGATCGGCACCTGGATCGCCAGCGGAATCGTTCCCGTGATGATCGATTACGGGCTCCGGTTTTTGGACCCGAGCTATTTCCTGGTGGCGAGTTGCCTGATCTGCTCGGTGGTATCGGTGGCGACCGGAAGCTCCTGGACCACCGCCGGAACGATCGGCATTGCGCTGATCGGCATCGGCCAAGGACTCGGAGTCCCCCTGCCCATGACCGCCGGAGCGATCATTTCCGGAGCCTACTTCGGCGACAAAATGTCGCCCCTCTCCGATTCAACCAATTTGGCGCCCGCGGTCGCCGGGTCCGAGCTGTTCGAACATATCAGACACATGCTCGCGACCACCGTACCCGGCTTGGTCATCGCCTTGATTCTTTACGGGATCCTGGGGGCGAGAGGCTTCGAAGGCCAGACGAGCACCGAGTCGATCGAAGCGATCCGATCGGCCCTCGAGGCCTCTTTCGACCTTAACCCAGTCCTGCTCATTCCTCCCCTGTTGATCATCGTCATGGTGATCTTTCGGCTGGCCGCGCTCCCCGCCCTCCTGGCCGCCGCGCTCCTGGGGGCCCTCCTGGCCATGGTGATTCAGGGGACCCCCCTGGTGGCGATTGTGGATGTCATGCAGGCCGGTTACACGGCCGACACCGGCAACGACACCGTCAACGAGTTGCTTTCGCGAGGGGGACTCGATTCGATGATGTACACGGTCTCCCTCATCCTTTGCGCCCTGACCTTCGGCGGCGTGATGGAACGCTGCGGCTTCCTGCGCGCCATTGCGAGCGCCATCCTCTCCCTGGCAACATCCACCGGTTCCCTGGTCACCGCCACGGTCGCCACCTGTTTTGGAATGAATATCGTGGCGGCGGATCAATACCTCTCGATTATTCTTCCTGGCCGGATGTATCAGACCGCCTACCGGAACCGGGGCCTCCACCCCAAGAACTTATCCCGGACGCTCGAGGACGCGGGCACGCTCACCTCGCCCTTCATCCCCTGGAACACCTGCGGCGCTTTCATGAGCCAGACGCTGACCGTCGCCCCCCTCGCCTATCTGCCCTACTGCTTCCTCAACCTCCTCACACCGCTCATCGCCATCGGACTGGCCTACGCCGGTTGGTCGATTGCGAAATGGGAAGGGCCGACGACAGGATCGGACGACTGAATTGGGTTTCCCAGACGCGCTCCGACCTCCCTTCCAACCGGAAGGGACAACCCCGGGTCCGACAGCGGAGGCTCGGTTCGGGCGGGATTCAACGAGGGAGCCGGGCCGGCATATCCGCCACGACAAACGCCATCGCCGCGTAGCCGGCGACGCAGCGATTGAACTCCTCCCGGCTCAACTTGTCGATGGTGTCCGCCTCGGTATGATGATACCAAAAATACTTCTCGCGATCGACGTCCAAGCCCATGACGGGAACCCCCTCCTGAAGGAGATGCATGATATCGGAGACGCCTGCTCCCCATCGCATCCGCAAGGGCCCCAGAGACTGGAGAAGCCCCACCACCGCCTCGAAGTAAGGCATCGCCTTCTCGCTTCCCGTGAAACTGAAGCCCTCGGGTTCAAAGATGCCCGTGTCGGACTCCATCGCCAGCACATGGCGAGGCAGCTCGTCGGCATGACGCTCGCGATACTGCTTCACCCCGCCCATCCCGTTCTCCTCGTTGGTCCACAAGACGACGCGAAGGGTCCGTCGGGGCCTCAGATTCAATTCCTTGAGGAGACGAACCGCCTCCCAGGCCGCCAGGCAGCCTCCCCCATCGTCCATGGCTCCCTGACCGACATCCCAAGAATCGATGTGGCCACTGACCAACACGATCTCTCCAGGCATCTCTCGGCCCGGCCACTCGGCCACCACGTTGCGCGATTGCCCATCCGCTTCGGTCCGCGCTTCCATGCTCAGCCGAACCACCACTCGATCGCCCCGCTCCTGCATTCGCTGCATCATGTCCGCATCCTCGGCCGTCACGGCGGCGTGAGGAATCTTCGGGACGGATTCCTCATAACTCATCGCTCCGGTGTGGGGCGTCTGCATGGAAAAGGGGCCGACAGACCGGATCAAACTGGCGATCGCACCGACCCTCGCCGCTTCAATCGCCCCCCGCGAACGAAACTGGACGGTTTGCCGATACTCGGTGAAGGGCGCGTTGAACAACACCACCCGACCCCTGGCTTTCTCAGCATTTTGTTTCAACTCATCAAAATCACCAACCACCAACACCTCACCCTCCAACCCGCCGGCCCCCGTCCCGACGCTGCCTCCCAACCCCAGCATCGGGCACACCCGAGATCGAGGCTCCAAAAGGGAGAGAGACTCCCGGCCCCGGACCCAACGGGGCACCCTCACCGGCTCCCCCCTGACCTGGGCCAATCCATCCCGGCGCATCGTTTCCAAGATCCAGTCGATCGCGGCTTCCAGATTGGGGGACCCACTGAATCGAGGCCCGAATTGGTCGCAGAGGTAGCTTAACCGGTCGAACCCGATCTGGTTGGCCCTGGCCGCCTCAATGATCCGGTCCACCGAATGGCGGTAGGCATCCGGCACTCCCTCCGCCTCGAATGTCGCGGCCCTCATCGATCCCATGACCACCAAGATCGAGGTCCCAAGGCTCCAAAACAACGGTCGCATCCCCTCCTTCTAGGCCCAGCCCCATGAGAGTGCAATCATCAAGCCACCCACGCCATCCAGGCCCCCCTGCTCACTCGGATTGGGCGCCGCCTTTTCAACCTGGCATCAATCAAGAAAACCAAACGGAACAAAACTTTGTTTTACCGGCACTCCATAACCGACGATTCTCCCGCGATTTCTTGACAAAACCTAAGCTTTTTGGGATTTTCAGCTTCAATCAATCCCTCCGAGCGACTCCTAGGCGGGGTGTAAACTCAACGAGCCGATCATGCTAACCATACCCGGAGACGTTTCACAATTCTGTGACGGGATTTCCCGTCGGAACTTCCTCAAAATCGGCGGCCTGGGCTTGGGAGGCCTGGCCCTCCCGGATCTGCTTCGAGCCGACGCCGTCGCGAAGCAGGGTCGGTCGCACAAGGCAGTCATCATGATCTTCCTTCCCGGCGGGCCACCCCACCAGGATATGTTTGATTTGAAAATGGATGCGCCCTCGGAAGTGCGCGGGGAGTTCAAACCCATTTCAACCAAGGTGCCGGGGGTTCAGATCTGTGAACTCTTTCCAAAGATGGCCCAGATGATGGATCGCTTGACGGTCATTCGATCGATGGTCGGAGCCGATCCGGATCACGATGCCTACCAATGCATGACCGGTCGCAGCCTTCGGCGCCCCAAACCCCCCGCAGGCGGATGGCCGTCGATGGGTGCCGTGCTCTCCAAGCTCCATGGTTCGGTGACCTCGGAAATGCCTCCCTTTGTCGGCCTTGCACCGAAGATGGGAGAAATGCGATGGGCCAATCCAGGCAAGCCGGGGTTCCTGGGATCCACCCATGCCCCCTTCCAGCCCAATGGCTTTGGAAAAGAGGATATGACCCTCAACGGCGTCACCCTCGACCGCCTCAATGATCGTCACTTCCTTCTTGAGCAATTCGATCAATTCCGCCGGGACGTGGATACCACCGGAGCGATGGAGGGTCTGGATGCCTTTAATCAGCAGGCCTTGGGCATTCTCACCTCGAGCAAATTGGCTGAGGCCCTCGATGTCAGTCGCGAGGACCAGCGGATTCGGGACGAATACGGAAAAGGCGATCCCCGGAACCGAGCCGACGGCGGCCCCAAAAACTTGGAACACTTTCTCGTCGCCCGTCGCCTCGTCGAGGCGGGCGCCCGTTGCGTCACTTTAGCCTTCAGCCGCTGGGATTGGCACGGCGGGAACTTCAAACGAGGCCGCGAGGACATGCCCATGCTGGATCAGGGCGTCACGGCGTTGGTGAACGACCTCCACCGGCGGGGCATGGACCAGGATGTTTCGGTCATCGTTTGGGGCGAGTTCGGTCGGACGCCGACCATCAACAAGGATGCCGGCCGCGACCACTGGCCCAGAGTCTCCTGCGCCCTGCTCGCCTGCGGCGGGATGAATCACGGACAGGCCATTGGATCCACCGACCGGTTGGGCGGTGAGGCCAACGAGCGACCGGTGACGTTCGGTGAGGTGTTCGCCACCGTCTACCACCAGATGGGAATCGACCTCGATACCGCGACCGTGCCCGACCTCTCGGGCAGACCACACTATCTGGTCGAACCCGGTTGCCAGCCGATGCCCGAATTGGTCTAAGCCCATGCTGACCCTTCCCGGCACCTCCCATCGATTCTGTGACGGTCTTTCCCGTCGCAATTTCCTCCGCATCGGGGGATTGGGAATGGGTGGCCTGGCGATTCCCGATCTGCTTCGCGCCGAGGCCCAACAGAAGGTGGGACGCTCGCAGAAGTCCATCATCATGATTTATCTTCCCGGTGGGCCTCCCCACCAGGACACCTTTGATCTCAAGATGGACGCGCCTGCGGAAATCCGCGGGGAATTCAAACCCATTCCGACCAACGTCCCCGGGATTCATATCTGTGAATTGCTCCCCAAGATCGCCGGGATCATGGATAAACTGATCCCCATTCGTTCGGTTGTGGGCGCGGTGGATGACCACAGCAATCACCAATGCTTTACCGGACGGCTCCGTCGCACCCCACCCCCTCCGGGGGGGTGGCCCACCTTCGGCGCCGTGATCTCGCAGCTCCAGGGATCGGCGAGACGCAGCATTCCCCCCTTTGTCGGGCTCGAGCCCAAGATGAAGCATCGCCCCTATAACGCGGCCACGCCGGGATTCCTTGGGGTCTCCCATCGATCCTTCCGTCCCGAAGCCGATGGCAAAGCGGACCTGGTGCTCAATGGCATCTCCGTCGATCGCCTCCATGATCGCCAACGCTTGCTGGCGAGTTTCGACCAGTTCCGACGGAGCGTTGATCAAAAGGGCCTCATGGAGGGGCTGGACGCCTTCAACCAACAAGCCTTCGGGATGCTGACTTCAAGCAAACTCATCACCGCCCTGGATTGGCAGAAGGAGGACCCCCGGCTCATCGAGCGTTACGGAAAAGGTGATCCGGCGATCCGCGGAGACGCCGCCCCTCGCGTGCTGGAACAGTTCCTGGTGGCCCGGCGTCTGGTGGAAGCGGGCGTCCGTTGCGTGACCGTGGCCTTTGGGTTCTGGGACTACCATGGCAGCAACTTTCGTCTTTGCCGCGAAGACCTCCCGATGTTGGACCAAGGGGTCCATGCCCTGGTCACCGACCTTCATGAACGGGGTCTCGACAAGGAGGTTTCCGTGATTGTCTGGGGTGAATTTGGCCGGACCCCCACCATCAACAAGGACGCCGGACGGGACCACTGGCCCAGAGTCTCCTGCGCCCTCCTCGCCGGGGGCGGGATGCGGACGGGACAGGCCATCGGCACCACCGATCG
>MDTE01067407.1_pt1 | contig 16589 bp, 18 predicted proteins | sample 811231 | NCBI WGS metagenome assembly MDTE01 (sample SAMN05326651, study PRJNA326480) | marine metagenome | isolation source: seawater | place: Indian Ocean: Red Sea | collected 2010
CGCTAGATCTTGGAAAGGCCACTTCGAATGTTTCGATCAGGGCGGGCCGACTTCGCCAGTTCCATTGCCCTCGCAGCCAGAGATGCTATAAACTCACAGTAATCCATGCTATAAAAAGATATAACAACAAGTTGAGGGTTGCAGCCGCTCAAAGTTGATGGCTGTTGATCGATACGAGTGTGAGTCCTATGGGCGGACTCACTACGTGCACAAGGGGGTACGGGAGAGATGAGCGATCCGACCAAGAACGGCGAGCTTGACCAGCTGATTGAGAAATATCGCGGTGGTGAGGTCTCGCGCCGGCACTTTATGAAGGTGGCTGGCGGTCTCGGTGTCAGTGTTGCTGCCGCTGGGTCAATACTCGCAGCTTGCGGTTCCGATGAGGCTGCGGCCCCGGCGACTACCGCAGCCCCGGCAACTACCGCAGCCCCGACGACGACCGCAGCCCCGACGACGACTGCTGGACCAACGAGGGGCGGGACGCTGAAGGAAGGCTACGACCTCGACTTCTCGAAGCATGATCCGATCACCACGAACTGGTACGACCCAGCTTTCTTTGCCATCTACGAAGCTCTCCTCACGAATGACCCCGATGGCAATGACAACCACCAGTTGGCGACGAGTTTCACTAAGTCAGCTGACGGCATGGAGTACCGGTTTGATATAGACCCGGCTGGGAAGTTCCATTCCGGGAAACCGGCAAACGCTGCCGCAGTGGCGGACTTCCTGGCTTTCTTCAAGGCGACGTCGTTTATCGCAACGCTGGCTGCTCCGGTCGCGAGCTACGAGTCAGAAGGCGATCAACTAGTCGTCAAGATGAACAATCCATGGGTTGGAGCCCTCGGACCCCACAAGACTGGCTACTTCAGGGTTCTCTGCATGGACACTTGGAACGAAGCCGGAGGCATGGAGTCGACTACCTACGGAACAGAAATCGCCGACGGGACGGGTCCATTCACCCACGAAGAGTTTGTGCCTGGAAGCCATGTTCTCGTTAAGCGGTGGGAGGACTATCCGGGTTCCAACACCGAGTACTTCGAGAACAAGGGTCCAGCGCATTTGGATGCCATCCGCTGGACCTTTATTGCTGAAGCTAGCCAGCGTGCTGTGCAGCTCGAAAATGGCGACATCCATACCCTCAAGGGCCCGGCGCCACAGGACGTAAGCCGCCTGGAGAGCAACTCGGATATCACCGTCTACCGGTTCCCCGAGTGGTCGGGCTACATCCTGACCCTCAACCAGGATTGGGACGAGTACTTCGGAGATGTTCGTGTCCGAGCCGCTATCGCCCACTTGATTGACCGCGAAGCCATGCGCGACGCGGTCTTCTTCGGTGATGCAGTAGCTGATTATGGGCCGCTTCCACCCACGGACAAGTTCTACGACCCGGTCGTGGAAGAAATGATCACCTACGACCCTGCCGCAGCCGCAGCCCTAATGACTGAGGCTGGGTGGGCTTTGAATGGTGACGGAATCTGGGAAAAGGATGGGACGGTGCTCTCCTTCGAGTTCGCTGTCCAGGCTGAGTCGATCAACGAGGCAGTAGCTACCACCGCCTCGGCAATGATGCGCGAAGGCGGCGTTGACGCTCAGGTCAACGTTGTTGACAGGGCAGTCATGTTCGAGAAGCAAGCCACCGAAGGCAAGGGGGCGGCGCCAATGACGCTGTTCTATTGGCTGTGGCCGATACCGATCGACGTGCTGAACCTCTTCGTGAACAGTGCGACTATTCCATTCCCGAACATGTCTCGAGCGAATGTGCCTGCCATCGATGAAGCCATGGCAGCGTGGACTAGCGCCGGCACCGAGGCAGAGGGACAGGCCGCTCAGACTGCGTTCCAAGTGGCTTACTGCGAGAATGTTCCTTATGTTCCCATGGTTACGCGCAATGCTGTATTCGCCAAGAGAAACAACGTTCATGGGTGGCAGCCCACACTTTGGAACCTCTATCCCTATTACAACGACGTCTGGATTGAGGCTTAAGCCTTTCCGGGGGTCCTTCTGACCGCCAACCGGATGACCGAACTTGATGCTCCTCGTTCGTCCCACGCTCACGCGTGGGACGAACGGGTGGCAGCCTACGAAAAGGAAGTTCGGGCAAACCCCTGGCGCAAGAAGTTAAGGGAGTTCAGCCGAAACAAGCTGCTCTTTACGGGTTCGGTTCTAGGAATCCTGATCGTTGGCCTGGGGTTGATTGGCCCCCTCATCGTTGGCAGTGATTACGCGGGTCAGTCGCTTCGCAATACACATCTACCCCCGCTTTCTGAGGGGTACTTGCTAGGGACGGATCAGTACGGACGCGACCTTCTGGTCAGACTCTGTATAGGAATTCGCGTCTCCTTGTTCGTAGCCGCTGCGGTAACTTCCATGGCGCTAATAGTCGGCATGGCATTGGGTATGTGTGGCGGATTCTTGGGCGGCTCTGTGGATCGAGCTGTCCGCTCGGTCACGGACTTCATCTGGGGATTCCCACTGATCCTGGTAGCGGTCCTTTTGGCTGGAGGCCTCGGGCAAGGGTTGTTTCCGGTAATCCTTGCTGTCGGCATAGTGAATGTCGCCGCTATTACGCGTGTGGTGCGTGGTGAGGTTGTTGTGCTCCGGGCTAAGGAGTTCGTGGAGGCAGCGCGTGCCTGTGGAGTCTCAAACTTCCGCATCATGTGGCGCCACCTGCTGCCAAACGTGATGGCGCCCGCCCTGGTGCTGGCTTCTTATTACGTGGCGGTCGCGATCATCGCAGAGGCGGGCCTATCTTTCATTGGTCTCGGGGCCCAACCTCCACTTCCAAGCCTGGGAAAGATGGTCGCAGATGGTCGAGGGTTTCTCAGAATCAATCACTGGGAGAGCACGGTTCCGGGCATCGGTATTGCTGGGCTAGTCCTGTCGGTCAGCCTGATAGGTGATGGGTTAAGGGACGTGTTCGACCCACAACTCCGACATGAGGCGAAGGGAGTTGAAAAGGGATGAAACGGACTGCCAGCCGCCTTGTTTACACCCTGATCGTGCTGTTCGTAAGCTCGATCGCTGTCTTCTACGCCATTCGGCTTTCTGGGGGCGACGCAACTGCAGCGGCGCTGCCGGGTTCTGCAACCGAAGAGTTTCGCGAGGAGTTTCGCGATCGGTTGGGCCTCAACGAGCCGATCTATAAGCAGTACTTCACCTACATGGGACGGGTTCTGAGTGGTGATCCGGGTAACTCGCTAACCAACAACAAGGCTCTCACCGACATGCTCACGGAGCATGGCCGTAACAGTCTCGTATTGGGTGGAGCGGCATTCGGACTCGTGTTCCTAGTGGGCATTCCTCTCGGGATTCTCGCATCCCTCAGACGCAATAGTTGGGCGGACCAGGGCATCATGTCCTTCTCGACCGTCGCTATGGCTGTGCCCAACTTTTGGTTAGCGCTTCTTGCCGTTTGGCTATTTGCTTCGAGGCTCGGTTGGTTACCGTCGGCCGGCTGTTGTGGTACCAAGCAGCTCATCCTGCCGGCAGCTGTCCTTGCCTTTGAGGGCATCGCTCTCACAGTTCGGATGACCCGGTCGTCCATGATCGAAAGCCAGAACAGCGACTACGTGAGGACACTGAGAGCAGGAGGCCTCTCGGAGTGGCGCATTACCTGTAAGCACGTACTCAGGAATGCACTCATACCAATCATCTCGTTGGCAGGATTGCGGATAGGACAGATCGTCGGCTACGCGCTCATTGTTGAGACTATTTTCGGGTGGCCAGGCCTTGGACAAGTATTGGTTAATGCAGTCTTGCGACGGGACTACCCGGTGGCGCAGTTCTTCTCTCTAGTGCTGGTTGCTTTGGTGGTTCTGGGAAATTGGCTGGCAGATACCGGCTACACGATTGCTAACCCGAGACTACGGAAATCGACATGAGTGCAATCGATGCGGGATCGAGGACAGGCGAAGCCCCATCGAGCCTCGGACGCTCGCCGCTTCTGGAAATAGAGGATCTGCGAATCTCCATCACTAGTGATGGTTCGTCCTTCGATGTGGTAAAGGGGGTGGCGCTCACAGTTTGTGAGAATGAGATCGTTTGCTTGGTGGGAGAGAGTGGTTGCGGGAAGTCGATGACTGCACTTTCGGTGATGGGTTTGCTTCCGCGCGGCATAGCCAAGGCCACCAGCGGCAGAATCGATCTTGAAGGCCGAAACCTTCTTGGCCTCCCAAAGCGCGAACTCAGGCGCTTGAGGGCCGATTCGATCTCAATGATTTTTCAAGATCCGATCACTTCGCTGGATCCAGTGTTCACGATTGGGAGTGTTCTCGAAGAGGTAATTCGATCTCATAGGAACATCAGCCGTACTGAGGCGCGCGAGATTGCCGTCGGGGCCCTCGTGGAGGCTGAGCTTTCGGATGCGGCGGACCGTCTCGACAGCTACCCGCATCAACTATCGGGCGGCATGAGGCAGCGGGTGATGATTGCCCTAGCCATAGCTCTTGATCCAAAACTCCTGATAGCTGATGAACCGACGACTGCGCTGGACGTCACCGTTCAGGCGCAAATCCTGGAGAACCTGCGAGCGCGACAACGAGAACGCGAGATGGGGATGCTTCTGATCACCCATGACCTTGCGGTCGTTGCTTCGGTGGCTGACCGAGTAGCTGTCATGTATGGGGGCGAAATCGTAGAAGAAGCTCCAGTCGACGAGCTCTTCAGCGATCCTCGACATCCCTACACCCAAGGGCTAATCAGGGCCCTACCAGACATATCCGTGTCGCGGGGGAGCCTCCACAGCATTCCTGGTCGTGTGCCGCCTCCCCAGGTCCCACCGCCCGGGTGCCTGTTTGCGCCGAGGTGTGAGCATGCGCTTGATGTGTGCTGGGAAGCGAGTCCGGAGCTCAGCCGCGACGGTGCCCGGAGTCTGCGTTGCTTCAACGCCCAACCCTTTGAGATGGGCTGATGGAACCACTTGCTATCGAGATCAAAATTGCTGAGGAACTGGTCGTTCGGGGACAAGAATGGCCGGTTCAAGGGCCTCCGGTGGTGATGTTCCACGACCATGGCGACGACCTCGACTGCTGGCAGGGAACCGACCGCCTATTGGCAGACAGGGGGTTCAGGGTGATCAGTCTCGATCTGCCCAACCACGGTCTTTCTGACGATTGCGTGCAGGAAGATTCGATGCTCGAAACTCTGGTCGAAATAATCAAGAACGTCTCAGAGGTCTGGGGGCCGATTGGGCTGTGTTCCTATGGCTCAATATCTTCCGAACTTTGTCAGATGCGAGGACCGGATGCGCCAATCACGCACGTAATGGTTTCGCCTCGGGCTCCGGCTGCTGGAGTCAGTTTGCGAGCTGGTTCAGGAGACGAGATGTCCCAGTTGGTGGTGGCGGCCACTAACGACGGAGAGCGGTCCGAGGAAGCGCGTCTCCTGTTCGACAGTCTTGGCGCTAAGAAACTCTGGGCCTCGGTGGCTGCAACCAGGCATGGTCCAAGCCTGATCAAGAGTCATGATCATCTCGTCGATGACATGGCCGTCTTTCTTCGGCGGACCTTGGTGCCCCCCCATCTGAAGTGGACCGCTGCCACCCATGAGAAGGCTGCAGGCGAGTTTCTGGACGCCGAATCAGAACGAGAATAGTGAGGACGCGGTACCACCGCGAATGAGGTCACGTTCGGTATCGCTGATGTCTGGAAGTAGATGGTCGACCAAGGCCAACTGTTCCGGGTAGCCGGGCTCTGAGCGGATCCACGGAAAGTCTGAGGCCCAGAGCATCCGTTTCGCCCCAAAGGAATTGTTGAGGGCTTCGGCAACAGGAGCCATATCTAGATATGGGTATGGCCTGTGGCTAAAGGCGTACTGACCAGAGAAGTGGACGTAAGTGTTCGGGTTCTCGGCGACTCGAGCAAGGAGGTCCAGGGTGGGTGGCGGCACATCAGTAGTGAAGTGGGGCCGACGGTATTCGTCGATGGCCAGGTTGTCGATTGTGACCATGAAGCCAGAGTGATTGAACACGGTTACCAGCTCTGGAAGCAGTTCTAGGACCTTTTCGTAGAGCTCGACCTGTTGCGGCTCAGAATAGAACCAGACCCTAAGTCCGCGCTCTGCCATTGCCTGAAAGAGTGGGAACAACTCGTACGTTTCCGGGTCGTCCGCAGTGGAAGCGTTGGCATCGACCCGACTGACGCGAATCCCTTGGATGTCACTGAGATCTATCCGTCGGTCTAGGTCCTCGGCAATCTGTTTCGACTCTGGATCGTGATTGCCAATTCCGACAAAACGTCCAGGAAAGTTGATTTGAAGGTCTCGTAGATACTCGTCTTGGGGTCCGAGGGGCACAACGATTGCCTTGTCAACGCCCGCGGCCCCCATTACTTCGAGCAGTTCTTCAGCCGGAACTTCCATTTCAGCATCCGCCATCCCTGGGTAGACAGTCCGGGGATAGTCCTCGGATACGGCCTTGAAGAGATGAAGGTGGGCATCGACTACTTCCATGGTCAACCTCCGGTTAGCTTCTGGTCTCATCGATTAAGCGACGCATGCCCTCATACAACAGGTCGGGGGCCGTTGCTAAGGAAATGCGCACTCTGTCTTCGTTGCCGGGACCAAATGTGGAACCGGGGACTACAGCAACCTGGTGCTTGTCGACGAGGTCCATGGCAAACGCCACATCAGACCGCCCGGAACTGCTGACATCTATCCAGATATAGAAGGCGCCTCCCGGTTCAAGTGCGGGAATACCAGAAGAGGAAAGAATGCGCCTTGCCTCGTCCCTGCGCTCCCGGTAGGCGTCTCTCATTTCACCGATGATTTCTTGAGGGCCGTCAAGTGCAGCAAGCGCCGCATACTGTGCTGGGGCATTAACGCAGCTAACTGTTGGTTCCTGGCACTTACGGATCAGACCGGCGATCTCAGGCGGTGCAACCGCGTAGCCGACCCTCCATCCCGTCATCGAGTAGGTCTTGGAGAAGCTATGTATGCAGACAACACGACCATCGACATCGTGTGAAGCAGCCGAGACGTGGGTGCCCTCATAGATGATCTTGTCGTAGACCTCGTCTGAGATCACGTAGATGTCAGCCCTGCGCGCAAACTCGAGTATGTCTGCCATCTGGGCTTGGTTGATCACGGCCCCGGTCGGATTACACGGCGAGTTGATCAGCACCGCCTTGGTCCGATGAGACACAGCAGATTCCAACTGTTCGACGGTAGGTACGTGACGGGTCGCTTCGGTGGTTGTAACAACGACTGGTTGGATACCGAGAAGGGTCATCTGCATGAGATAATTGGGCCAAGACGGGCTCATCACGATTACCTCATCGCCAGGGTCCGTGATTGACATCAGAGTCGTATAGAGGGCAGCCATGGCCCCGGTCGTGACGACAACATCGTCCGTCTTGGTTGTCCGTCCTGTGTCCGCTGCGAAGATCTCCGCTATCCGAGATCTGAGTTCTGGAATGCCAGGATTTTCCGTGTAGCGGGTCTTTCCCTCTCGGGCCGCCTTATCGGCTGCCTCCAAGACGTGGCTTGGTGTTGGGAAGTTCGGTTCACCCACTTCGAGTCGAATGCAGTCAGGCATGCTGAACGCCCGGTCCATGATCACGCGGATCCCTGATCTAGGCATTGATTCGACGGCGCGCGATAGTGGCTTCATGGTTCCTCAGATGACCGACTTGACCTCAGGGAAGTGGCAGGCGACTAGGTGACCTTCGCCGTCGTCAGTTAGTGGCGGCTCGACATCCCGGCACAAATCTTGAGATCGGCCGATTTCACAGCGGGACCGGAAACGACATCCCGGAGGCGGGTTGATGGGGCTGGGAGCGTCACCCTCGAGCAGGATCCGCCGCCTCTTCCGCTGCTTATTCGGATTGGCTACCGGGGCAGCTGAAAGGAGAGCGTGGGTGTATGGGTGAGTTGGCTCCGAAAAGAGCTTCTCCGCGCGGCCCTGCTCCACGATCTTGCCGAGGTACATGACCGCGACTTCGTCGCAGATCTGCCTGACGACTGCGAGGTCATGGCTTATGAATAGGTAGGTGAGTGCGAGTTCTTCCTGCAGCTCCGACAACAGGTTGAGGACCTGCGCTTGGATGGAAACGTCTAGGGCGGACACGGGCTCATCGCAGACAATGAAACTTGGGTTCAGTGCTAGGGCTCGTGCTACCCCGATTCTTTGCCTCTGGCCGCCAGAGAACTCGTGTGGGTATCGCTGAGAATGCCCGCTCTCGAGCCCGACAAGTTCGAGGAGTTCCTGCGTTCGCCCTTCACGTTCGTCTCGGGTCAGGTCGGTATTGACGACCAGGGGCTCGCTGACCGACGCACCTACCGTCATCCGGGGGTTGAACGAAGCGACAGGATCTTGGAACACGATCTGTAGATCGGATCGAAATCTTCGAAGTTCTGACTCAGACGCCTGAGCGAGATCGATTTCTTCAATCGTTTGGTCCGCAGAGGAAAGCTTTCGGTAATAGATCTCTCCGGAGGTTGGCTCTACGAGGCGGAGAATGCAGCGAGCAGTCGTGGACTTCCCACAGCCTGACTCACCGACGATGCCGAGGGTTCGACCACGCTGGACGTCAAAGGAGACGTCGGCGACGGCAGAGACCACCTGGTCCCGCTTCTTGGAAAACAAACTCGCGCCGAGATGGAACTCTTTGGCGAGGTGGCGAACGGAGATGACGGGATCGTTCCCGCTTGGACTAGTGGATTGCGAGGTGACAGCCACGTGCCACACTATATAAGATTCAAGGAATGGGGAACCGAGGAGCCTCGGCGCCCTTGATCACGGACCGTTGACCTGACATAGGTGAGGAAGAAGATGAGCGAGGACCAGAGCTGGCGAGGAAATGTTGGTGGAATGGAATGGGAGAGGGCGGAACGTTTTCTGAGCGGTAATGCCTTCGCAAGGGTGGCCTGCATTGACGACGAGGGCAACCCTTACGTGGTTCCCCTCTGGTACACGTGGGACGGGGAAGGGTTTCTCCTGGTGATTCGGGAGAGGGCTCGCATCGCCCGCTACATGAAGAACAATCCAAATGTGAGCCTGGTGGTTGACGAAAGGGAAGTAGACGACGAGCGAGGCCAGTTCACCCTGCCCAAGGTGTTCTGCCAGGGTCGAGCCGAGATTGTCGAAGAGGCAAATACCGGCGGTGCCTGGGTTCAGGTGGCTGAGGAGATGTCCATTCGCTATCTCGGCCCAGACGGACCGACCTATCTGGTTCCGACCTTGGTTCAGCCGCGCTGGTTAATCAAAATCGTTCCCGAATACATCAAGACTTGGGAAGGCGTAGGTTGGGGAAAGCAGTACTGGGTTGAGTCGGAAGGAAACCCGACCTACGAGGAAGTCCACGGCCTAGAGGGCGACTCCTAGTCTTTTGAGGACTGATCTTCTAGCCACTGAAGAGTGAACTGGTTCCACTCGTCGGCCATTTCATAGAAGGCAATGTGACTTGAGGATGGGCCTTCGAACGTGTGGAATTGGGCCCCTCGGATGTTTTGGGCCACTTCCCAGCCATACCTGGCCGGAACCTGCCAGTCCATTTCTCCGGTGGTGACAATTGTCGGAGCCTCTATCTGGCTCAGCCTGTCCAATGCATCGTGCGTCCTATCTGCGTGGAAGTGACCCAAGAGCCCGTCCTTGGATGGAGGGTGCGGGTTGTCCCTGATGAAGTTGCTTTCAAAAGCACTGACGTCGTCAGGCCTATTCGCCAAGAAGTCTGGACTGGAGACCCAGAGGAGAGCACAACGTATATAGGCGTCGAGGTCGTCATGTTCCACCATGAACGACATTGAGTCGATCATCCTGACGAACCACTCGTCAGACCTGCCCCAGGTGTTGTGCAGTTGAAGGCTTGTAACGCGGCCAGGATGGTTGATCGCGAGTTCCTGTGCCGTTGCGCTACCTAGTGACAAGCCAGAAACATGGGCAGATTCGACTTCTAGCGCATCGAGCAGGGCGGCGGCGTCGTCAGCCAGAATTCGCATGCTGTATTCACTGGGGTCTGACGGGTGTGTTGACTGCCCAGTCCCCCTGTTGTCGTAGCTGATCACTTTGAAGTGTTTGCTGTAACACTCGACCTGAGCATCCCAAGTCGTGTGGTCGGCTCCGGTGCCCATGATCAGTAGCAGTACATCGCCTGTTCCCTCGACCTGGTAGAAGGTGCTGATCCCGGTAGATAATTCGACTGTTGGCATGGTAAGTCTCCTTGCAAAGGCAGCCCACGTTTCTGGTGCGTCCTAGACACAGTAGGTAATGTTATATAACACTTCTTTTTCTGGAATAATGCAAGGTCATGGACACCAGCCAAGAACAAGACCGACGGGTGGCGATAAGCCCACCAAGTTTGTGCCCCCCTCCCGAGCCGTATTCATATGGCATCAAGGTAGGGAGAACCCTGCATCTTGCTGGTCAGGTGGCTCTAGATCCCTCCGGTGCAATTGTTGGAAGCACGGTTGGGGAACAGGCGGAGCAGGTTTGGGAAAACATTCTCGCGGTGCTGGAAGAAGCTGGAGGCGGTGCGGCTGACATCGTGAAGGTTCTCTACTATCTGGCCGACATAAGGGACTTTGAACAAGAAATGGTTGTGCGTCGTCGGGTATTTGAAGGCCTTGTTCTACCTGCCGTGACGGGGATCCAGGTCGCCGCACTCGGCCTGCCGGGTCTTTTGCTTGAAGTAGATGTGACCGCTGAACTCAGCCAATGACCGCTGGGTGGGACGCCGATTCGGTCGGGAGCCTCCTGCGTGCCTTGGGGCTGGATGGAGTCGAGGCGGTGCACAGTGAGCTCATAGCCGATTTCGAACAAAGATCGTCTGCAGCGGAATCTTTCGAACGCTTCCTCACTTCCGAAGTCGCCCCGTGCAACGTCTTTGATGCGTCATGGGAGTGATGGTGCCTTCAGCCAGTTCTATCTTGGAGCCGGTGTCTCGTACCGACGAGGCACTGGGTTCGATGGTGGTTCTCGATCCGGTAGGACTGGAACGCCAGTGTGCGGACTTCCACGAAGATCGCCTCCTGGCTGGGATGAAAATCGCGGTTAAGGACATCATCGAGGTGGAGGGTTTGCCGAATGGCTGTGGCTCCGCGCTATATGGCGATCCACCGCCACCTTCGCGTTCGGATGCAGAGGTCGTTGCGAGGATCCGAAAGGCGGGTGGACTAGTAATCGGTAAAACGGCCGCTCACGAACTCGCATGTGGCGTATACACCCCTGGAACCGGAAATCCTTGGGACCTTGCTCGTTCCCCGGGTGGCTCAAGCGGTGGCTCCGGGGCAGCTGTCGCCGCTGGTCTATGCGACGCCGCTCTGGGCAGTGACACGGGTGGTTCAATAAGGATCCCGGCTTCCCTCTGTGGGATAGCTGGCCTCAAGCCAACCTATGGCCTAGTTCCAAAATCAGGCGTTGAGCCTCTCAGCTGGTCGCTCGACCATGTTGGACCGTTAGGAAAAACAGTCAGGGATTGCGCGCTGCTCCTTGAAGCAATAGCCGGAGCCCACGAGTCGGATCCGACATCAGCGAAAAGGGCCAGCGGTGGCTATCTGGAAAAACTCGATGCAGGAGTTGCTGGACTCAGAATTGGGATGCCGGCGGGATTCTTCATGGACCCCATCGACCCCCAGACGCAAGATGCATTCTTGGCAGCCGTTGAGGTCGTCCGTGAGTTGGGGGCCGACGTAACGCCGGTGGATGTTTCCTACCTTGTCGGGAGCCTTGAAGCAGAATTCGCGATTGTGTCCCCCGAGGCTGCCGCGTATCACCATGCGAACCTCTGTCGGAATCCTGAACTAATCGACCCTTCGATACGGGCGATGCTGGTAGCTGGAGCGGCCTTGCCATCCAGCTATTACCTGAGGGCCCTCCGTTGGCGGCAAGTCATTGCCGATGAGATGAGGGAAACCTTCGTCGGGAATCGACTTGATGCATTCATTGCCCCAACGGTTCCAGCGCCTGCTCAACTGCATGACCAGGAGGAGTTCGCTTATCCGGGTGGCGAGGAGCCGGTCATCTCGAGCTTTGTTCGCACTACTGCACCGTTCAACCTCACTGGGCAACCAGCACTATCGGTTCCATGTGGCTTCACGGATGACGTGCTTCCTCTGGGTTTACAGGTCGTAGGTCGTCCGTTTGCGGAAGACATGGTCCTGCGCATCGGCAATGCTTATGAACAGGCCACGGATTGGGCGGCGCAAATTCCTCCTATTCATGTCACAACGGAATAGTCGCGAGACCTGGGAGATCGTCTTGGGAGACCTGAACGGGACTAATAGGTCAGCGGGGTATCGCCCGGCAGACCCGATTGGTCTACCGCCGATATTCGCATGGCCGATGAAGCCGATCAGGTCGGTCAAGTGGCTCCTTTCCGAATTTCTATTTCCTTGGGGCTTCATCTTCGTGGGGCTGGCAGTAGTCAGTTGGAACTGGCTGACCCCAGAAATAGGTGAATCAGGAGGGCCGGCATTAAGCCTATTTGTCATAATCTGGTTGAGAAATTGTGCGCTGCTCTCGCTAGTAGCAGGCCTATTGCACTGGTACCTCTACAGCAAATCCAGTCAGGGAGCTGAATTCAAGTTCTCACCTCGATGGCCGTCGAAAACTTCTTCACGGTTCCTTTGGAGCAATCAGGTCTATGACAATGCCTTTTGGAGTATTGCGAGTGGCGTGACCGTCTGGTCAACGTTCGAGGCGATCACGCTATGGGCATGGACCAGAGGGATAATTCCTGGAGCGTCCTGGTCGACGAACACCGGCTACCTGATTGCTGCAACAGTCATATTCTTCTTTGCTTCGTCTTCGCACTTCTATCTCACACATCGATTGCTGCACTGGAAGCCCTTGTATCGGTCGGTGCATGAGTTGCATCACCGAAATGTCAACACGGGTCCCTGGACGGGGATTTCCATGCACCCCGTGGAGCACATTCTGTTTTTCTCCATGTTCTTTGTCTGGTGGATCGTTCCTATGCACCCTTCAGTGATCATTCTCACGGGCTTCTTTAAGGGCTTGGGTCCCGCAGTGTCGCATTCTGGGTTCGACCGGCTGCTAGTTAGTAGACGGAGGATCCCTGCAGGAGACTGGTTCCATGACCTCCACCACCGGCACTTCGAGGTCAACTACGGGAATCCTGAAGTGCCTTTCGATTGGCTCATGAAGACCTGCCACGATGGAAGTGACGAGGCCCAGCGTTCCATGGCCGTCAGGAGAAGACCTCACTCCTCTGCCTCCGGTGGGGCCGCTTCGTAGGCCCATGATCCACTCTGGCTGACTGATGAACGGACCCGAACCACCGCGTGGATAGTTCTGGGAGTCGGGGATAGTGGCTCTTTTAAAGGCCATTAGGTCGACCTGTACGCCGCAACCGGTCTCGAGGATCGGAGAAACAATGATTGCCGTGACGGTAGCTAGGGCTAGGCACGATCTATGAGGGCTGCTCTTCTCAACGCCTACACCACTGCTGAAATCGGTGATGTGGTCCGAATAGAGGAAGTTGATTCACCGGTTATCGAGGCGGCAGATGAGTTGATTGTTCGGGTTACTGGTGCAGGCGTCTGTCGCACTGACCTCCACATCCTGGAAGGGCAGGAGTTCGGTGAAGGACCAGTACCCCTTCCGCATGTGCTTGGCCACGAAAACGCCGGAGTGGTCGAAGCCGTAGGGGCAGGGGTGGAGCACTTCACCGTCGGAGATCCGGTTGTGTGCTATCCGTTTCACACCACGGGACTAGACCATGCCGAACGCCGGGGATGCGAGCATTACGTTGCCGATAGGTCGACTCCTGGGATCAATGCCCCGGGAGGCTATGCCGAGTTCCTGAAGATACCGGAACGCTCGGCTGTAGCCCTTCCGAGGGACTCTGAGCCAAGCGCCTATGCGCCACTAGCTGATGCCGGACTAGCTGCCTTCCGTGCGTGCCGAAAGGCGGCCGAGAACCTGCGTTCGAACGATACGGCCTACATCGTTGGAGCTGGCGGTCTCGGCCATCTCGGACTGCAGATCCTCAAGATCCTCTCGCCAGCGACAGTTGTGGCTATCGATGTGAGGCAGGAAGCTCGCGACCTGGCTAGTCGACTAGGCGCAGACGCTGTACATGCCTCATTCTCTGAAGCAACCCAAGCATCGGTCGATCCGCCCAAAGCAGTTATTGACTTTGTTGGATCCGAAGAAACTCTCAGTTCGGCAATTGCTCAAATTCAGACCGGTGGACGACTTGAACTGGTCGGGGTAGAGGGACGAATTGACATGCCTGCCCAATTGCTCGTCGAGCGGGAACTAACGGTCTCAGGGAGCCTTGTGGGAACCTTCGCCGAACTTCTCGAATTGACCGAATTGGTGGCAGACGGGCGTCTTGAAGTCGTGACAACCAAGTATTCACTCGGCCAGGTCGCTACGGCGCTGACCGATTTACGCGAGGGCCGTGTGTTGGGAAGGGCAGTGCTGGTTCCCTAGAGGTTTGTCCACCAAAGGGGTTATCGCCTTCTGCAGTCGTTCTAGCCAACACTTATTGGAACTCCTGCATTAAGTGGGATCCGAAGCCCCCGATAGCCTCGCCGTGGTACCCGCCCCCGTAGCTCAGCCCGGATAGAGCAGTGGCTTTCTAATCCACCGGTCGCAGGTTCAAATCCTGCCGGGGGCACCATCCCTAGAGGAACCGGGCGCAAAGGAGGCCAGCCTCGTCGTGGTCGCCCCAGCCTTGACCTTCAGAGCCACGACATCAAGAGCATGAGGCTGTACCACCACGTTGATCGCGTGGGCAGCGAAGTCCGGGACCTTGGCAGGAGTGACGACGAGCCGCTGCGAGCGGACGAGTTGACGGCCTTTGACCAGCTCCACTACCACGGAACTGAGGCAGTGGATGAGGCCGTCCGTTCTACTGGCATCAACCAGCAGAGTGCGGTTCTGGAGGTTGGTTCTGGTATTGGCGGCGCGGCTCGCCACCTGGCTTCCACCACTGGCGCCAAGGTGACTGCGCTGGAGCTTCAGGACGATCACCACCGGATTGCTGTTGACCTCACCACTCGGTGCGGGTTGGCCGATCGGGTGACCCACGTGTGCGGCGATGTCCTGACCCAGCGGTTTGGTGGCGAACGATTTGACGTCATCGTCAGCTGGCTAGCCCTCTATCACATTCCCCAACGGAGGCTTCTTCTCGAGCGGTTCCGTTCGCTACTCCCGGAGGGGGGATTCGTCTACGTCGAGGACCTGTGCGAGCGGGATGGGTTCGACGACCGAGAGCGGGAGGTGTTGTCATCGGAGTTATTCGTCAACCACCTACCCAAGCTCGAACTGTACGGCCGTGAGTTCATCGAGGCGGGCTTCGAGGTCGTCCGTTGCGACGACATGGCCGGCGACTGGACGGCTTTCACCAGAGCCCGTCTGGAGGACTACCTAAGCCAGAGTGGACGGCATCTGCGGGTGCACGGCGAGGCCGTGTTCGAGATGATGTGTGGCTTCTACTCAAAGATGGCCACCTATTTTTCCAGCGGAAAACTGGGAGGTCTCCGGTTGGTGGCACGCCGAATCTGATTTCCGTCGAATGTTGCTCTGACCTTTGTCAGATGTCGCGGTTACGCAGCAGGAAGTCCTTCACCGGGGCAACCACTCGGTCCGGCGCCTCGATCAGAATCGAGTGCTTGAGATCGTCAAGGATCACCAATTCGGCGTCGGGTAACTCGTTGGCGATGAATCGGTTCAGCCGGGGGTTGCATCCTCCGTCGAACTCACCGGTCATGACCAGACACGGGCAGGTCACTTCCTGCAGCCACGGCGCCATCTCGGTTCCTGCATAGACGTCGAACACGCTGAGGAACACCTCTTCCGGAGTGCCAAGCACCTGATCGATCCGGTTTTGGATGGCATCGGGCCGCTTCTCGATGAACTCGTCGGTGTACCAGCGGTCGAGCAAGGTGCCTAGTGTCGGCCCCACACCTTCGGCGCGCATCTTTGCCACCACGCCCTTGACCTTGGAACAGTCTTCATCGGTGCGACCGGCTGCGGTGGAGAGGAGGATGACACTGGCTGCGTGCTCCGGGTGGGCCCGGGCGTAGGCCGGGCCGATCTGACCACCCAGTGAATGGCCGATGATGTGGATGCGCTCGTGACCGAGCCGCATCCGCAAAGCCTCGAGATCGTCGACGAGGTCGTCCAGGGAGTAGGGCACCGGTGGAATCGGGCTTTGGCCATGGCCCCGTAGGTCGTACCGAATGCAGGTGAAGTGGTCCTCGAGCCCGGGAAGCAGGCCGTCCCACGTGACCCGGCGGCTCCCAATGCCATGAACCATGTACAGCGGCGGCCCCTCGCCGGAGACCGTGTACGAGACGTCGACGGCACCCATGGTGGCCTCCTTCCGGTTCGCTGCTGGCGGTTCGGCTACTTGTCGGACATCAGTTCGCCGCCGACGCCCCAGTCTTCGCGCTCCACCTCGGTGATGACGACGTGCAGCCGGTCCCCGGCGCCGCCGCAGGCCCGGACGAAGCCGTCGGTCAGCTCGCGAACTAGGTCGCGCTTCTGGTCGACGGTGCGACCGGGGAACATCTCGACGCGGATGATGGGCATGGGTGGCTCCCGGATGGATTGGTGGTGGACGAGTCAGTCTGACCTGTGCTGCGGTTCTGCCGTGCCTACGCGGCAGAGGGGACCTGCTGTA
>MDTE01120304.1_pt1 | contig 16586 bp, 18 predicted proteins | sample 811231 | NCBI WGS metagenome assembly MDTE01 (sample SAMN05326651, study PRJNA326480) | marine metagenome | isolation source: seawater | place: Indian Ocean: Red Sea | collected 2010
ATTTTGTACTATAGTATTGAGGATGAGAATGGATTGAAGTAAGCGGTAATATACAGTACCCATCTAAAAATTCTTTATGATAATCAATAAAGTCTAAATCACTTTTCACAACGATCCGCTCTTTATATTCTGATAATTCGTCTGGTAACTCCCCTCGTCCAACCATTTTAATGATAAATGGGTGTTTGCAGTTTGTTTCACTTAAAATCTTTCGTAATAAGGTGAAGTTTCTTCTACTATTTTTTAAACCACCTTGGACAATATAAATAGGAATATCCGTCTTTCTTTTCTGATCCATAAATGGTAAAATGTCACAGGAAATCAAATTCTTTGTACCAGCGAGTGGTGTCAAAAAGAAAACATTTGGATTTTGTTGTAGACGTTCAGTAATATCATGCGCAATGTATTTTTGATTTGATTTTTCTTTCTGAAGCTTTGGAAAATGAGAGTTATATATTGTACAGTGAATGTAATAGTCAAATGGAGTACCATCCTGTTTCCTGTATTGAATAGACGGATATTTTTCAGAAATGTAAAGTTGGAAAGAAGCATTTGCATCTGACTCTTTCAAATCCAAATATATCTCAACTTTCTCCTTATCGATGTCATCAAAAAACTCTCTGTATTTTACAATGACACTTTCAATAATTTCATGATGAAATGTAGCTTTATTTTTAATTAATAATTTCATGATATACTTCTAATACAAGCAAATAAAAAATTATATCTTTATATAGAAGCTTTAATTGTAAAACAAAGTCTACATGCAAAAAGTGAACTTAATTTACTTTAAAGACCATAAATGTCTACATGGAAATTTCGGCGATGAACTCTCCAAGTTTATTACGGAAAATTTAATCAATAAAGACAAGTATGATCTCGTCTATAATGAACATAATATATCTTTAAATATAGTGTGTATAGGTTCTTATATACATAAAGCGGTAGACCACTGTCATATATATGGTTCAGGTGTTCGAACGCTTTATGTATATAAGAACAAGGACATCTTTACGAAACCTTGAATGTGCACGCACTACGTGGTCCGTTATCAAAGAAATTTTTGAAAGAAGAGAAAAATATCGCTGTAGATGATAATATTGTGTATGGTGATCCTGCTTTATTATTACCAAGATTTTACCAACCAAACATACAACCAAATTTACGAGATAAAATTGGGTTAGTACCACATAAAAGTAATTATGAAAAGTACGTGGATATCATGGACGATTCATCTGTCTTTTTTCTGATCAAGCCAACCGATCCATGGGAGAAGGTAATTGATTCTATTGCTTCTTGTAAATCGGTTGTCAGCTCATCATTGCATGGTTTGATATGCGCAGACGCTTATAATATACCGAATTTATGGTTAGAAGAATATAAACTGGGAGAAGGAGACTTCAAATTTAGAGATTATTTTCTTTCTCAACATAGAGACTATGTCAAAATTTCATCGTTAGACGAATACGATGAATCTTTATTATATGATGAAGGTAATTCCATCGATTTACAAATATTGGAGAAAGCCTTTCCGTTTGCATAATTTTATTTTCGAAAACACCCTACTAAGAACGAACGACTGTTAACTCTTTCCGAGAGAATAATGTAGGGGTTCATAAATTTTCCATGAAAAAAAAAAAATGTGGTAAGTAAAGAAGAGAGAATGAGTAAACACGCAAGTCCGACGAACGATGATTCAAATGATTTCATGACGACCGAAAAGGCTTATCGACAGGCAGTGCATTGCAAATGCGATCCCAAAATTGGAGATCATATTCTTTTTGTGTTTTAAACGCATTTTGAAAATTCACAAAAATGGATTGGAAAAAAATTGAAAATATTTTTTTCTTTGTTTTTCAAATTCAATACATCAAAAGATGCCAATCCGAACATTAATTCCAGTTGAAAACTTTGACACAAACAATATCGTCTTCTCTAAGCCAGAAATCAATACCGTCCCAGGACAAAAGCTATCTTACAAACGAATTAAACTCAATTACAAACAAGGTGAAGATTTACATGATTTGATTTTAGAATCTCCTTCTGATTTACTTTCATGGGGATTAACAGAACAAAACGATTTACAGACCAACCAACTGACAGGATATCAACTTCCAATATGTCTTTGGTCGAAAAATGGTGCATCGTCAAGTGAAAAGAAATTCACCGAAACGATTGACAAAATATGCGAATACACAAAAAGTTACCTTATTGATCACCGTGACGAAATAGAAATGTATGACCTTGACATGAGTGATCTTAAAAAGTTTAATCCGTTGTACTGGAAGACTGAAAAGGGAAAAATTGTGGAAGACCGTGGACCAACACTGTATGCCAAATGCTTGTACAGCAAACGTGAAGAAAAAATAAATACAATCTTCATCAATGAAGAGATGAATTGTAATGTAAACCCATTAAGTATATTGAACAAACAATGTTACGTAAAGTTTGCCTTACGCGTGGAAAGTATCTTTTTCGGCACAAAAATATCATTGCAAGTAAAATTACATGAAGTTCTGTTTCGACCAAAGGAAACAATTCTTCGTAGTCTACTTGCACCTGATGCAGTGGTCAAAAATGTTGATTTGGACAGTTATGGTCATAATGAAGAAGAAGATGAAGAAGAGGAAGATGAAGAGGAAGAGGAAATTGTGGAAGAGGAAATTGTGGAAGAAGAGTATGAAGAAACGGATGAAATTACAACAGGGCTTCCTGTAGAAGAAGTAAAACCTGTTCCGATTGAATCGAAGAAACGATCTTCGGGGCGGAAACGAAAAGAAACTAGTGTTTCTTGTACCTAAATCTTGATTGAACCTATTTGTTTTTTTTTTTATATACAATGGTATATAGAAAAACTCGTCTATTTCACTTTTAAAGCTCCTGGATCTTCAAAGGAATACTTGGTAAATTAAATTTAAAAATATTTTTTGTATTTATACTTAGAGAATTATAATCATGAGTGTTTTCAATACTGCTCCCCTTGTGCAAAAGGCGTATTCAACTATTTCTGACACAAACACAATTTCTTTTACTTTATCCCTCGATTCGAACGCCAAGTTTTATTCCATTGTTTTGTTGAACGATACGCAGATCACGAATTAACCATTTTTCTACGGATATATTTACTGTTCAAGTACAGAGGATGTTATTATCCCTGTTACGCAACAAGAAATTACAAGCACGTCATATGACAATAGTAATGCCATTATTACATTTGGGTTGGAAAGTAACTTTTCAGGTACTTATTCTTTGTCCTATACTCGAAATGATTAGATACATTACGTTATGTAACTATTTTTTGATAGAGTCGTAAGAAAAATATTTCAAAAAATAAAAGAAATTTATAAGTAAAATGTTTGAAAACTTTTTATTTCGATCAATATTAAAATTTCTTTATTATTGGAACGAAAATACATACTTTCCATTATATTCTAATCCACCCACCCATCTAAATTTTGCGTTTCCTGATTTTTCCGTCCAATACTTTATAATGTCCATTCCACCGAATAGAAAAACAACTATTGAAGGAAAAATACCTTTTGACAAAGTAAAGTATTTTAGTATTTCTGTGTATGACACGAATGGAAGTGTTGTCTTGTGCAAAAATCATACCCAATTGGCAGAAAACTATAAATTTGATTTACATCCAAAAACAAGACAGTGTCTCGTTCTTCGATTTTATCGTAAAAAAGCCTTCCTTCGCGAGGATTTCTATTCCTATCTACCAAAAACGTTTCCAAAACGAAAACAGCTTCCCATGCAGAAAATTCAAAAATCAAATAGAACGGTGGAAGAAAAACTTGTTTATTACATCCGTCACAAAAATAAATCGTTGGAAAAATTGATACCTTTTCGGGATTTGTTTTATTTGCCTGCAAAACATCATGTAAAGTCCTTTTTTATTAATCAGGATGCCACCTATTTGATTGTGTTCCCATCGACTAGGATTGGAAAAATTACGTGGAAATTGACGAAGATGCCGACCAATGTAAAGTACCTGGGGTACATTGTTTGTGATTTTTTGACGACACGTACTGATGATTGTATTGAAGTTCATGCCAAGAAAAACAAGACACAGACGCTGTGGGTTTGTTATGATACCGATACTCATCTATTGAAAAAGTATGGAAGAAAGCCGTCAGATGGTTTGATTTGTTGGAAACCGACAACCACAACGCCAGTTGTTATCATGCGACAAGTACATACGTCCGAAACTAAATTAAGTTCGATGAATAATAAAACTACAAATATCTACGGTGAACAACTTGAAAGTATACTGGGTGATGCTTACCCGAAAATAGAATGCTTCTAGTTTTTTTTTTTCATGAAAAAAAAAAGTTAATTATTACGTAAAGATATGGCAAAGAAGAACAAGAAATCAAGAAAAGAATCTATCGATAAAGAAAAAATATTAGAATATATGAAAGGCTTGAATAACGAATTAGAAAGTTTGCATCAATCCAGACAGATAGTAGCAAGTGAGGCATTCCCAACAGATTCATCGAGACAGATCGAATATCCAATCGAATTCGTATCGAGTGAGGCACTCCCAATAGATTCATTGAGACAAACCGAATACCCAATCGAATTCGTATCGAATGAAACAATGCCATTGGATTTGTCTTTTCTTTCACCCTCAAATAATATTGTCGTGGAGACCAGTCCTTTCCCTGAGATGATCCTACCATCATGCGAAATGATGAAGGATGGTGGTCAATGCCAACGTCTAAAGAAACAGGTGAAGCGTCAGAACAAGGTCATTGATGTTTTACTCCAAAATCTAGAAACTTGATTATAAATCATCAAAATCGACTGTTGGTGGTCTCATTTTCTTTTTTGGTGCTTCACGGGCAGGAGCAGGATTACGTGCATGATTCATCATATCCATCAAATTATTTCCTGTACGTTTCAAAATCATTTTCGAAATGATAAAGATTACTGCATTCAAGACAATTAATCCCACCAAACGAAATTCAACAGGCCATTGTTCTCCTTCAGGAACATAGGACTTTTTGCCTAATTCGATGAGAAGACGATTATACTGGGACATGTTTAAAATCTGTTGTTGCGTAAAACCAGACATGTCAAACTTGAGCCAAACACCAAAGATAAATTCAAAAATCATGAATCCACCAACTAAAATATTTGTATAATTCTGAACACTACTATCAAGAGATAAATGTCGTAATTGATTTTCATATACTTCATTCATCTGTTTCAAGCTCGAATGTACCGAAAACTCTGGAATGTTTGCATCTTTGTAACTCTTTTTCAGAATTTCAAATTTAAATAGCATTTCTCGTTTTTGATCCTCTTCGTCTTGTTGTATTGTGTCATCGAGGTAATCCATGTTTGCAATATTTCGAGTGGGTCGTACCATGCCATCTCGTTCCAAATCAGACAGTTTCGGTGCAGAGGATACGGGGCGAACTTCCTCTTCTTCGAGCATTTGACGTATTTTATTACGCGTCTCATTCTTTTCAGAAATGGCATCACTTTCCGTCGAGGAATAAGTGGATTGCACATCGTTTCTGTCACTCAGTTCATCTTCCGATGGTTCAGAAAGAGAGGGTCGCTCGCTAGGTTCAGATTCCGAAATAGATATTTCGTCACTGTCTGAATCATGAATGGATTTTTCAGAAATGGTATCTGGAATTTTCACAGTTTCTTCCTTTTTGGGTATATGATCTAAAGCACTTATGACAGATTCGGCATCCGACGGATCATAGTCACGGTTGATCATTTGTGGTTTTACTTTGTCCTTGTTCTCGAGCAACTCCAAGTACATTCTCGGCATGCGAGGAAGAGAATTTTTCATTTGTTCCACTTTTTCCGATACATTTTCATTTGGTACTTTCACAACTGAAATTTTTTTGGTATCGTTCATTTTAAAGTATTTTCAACACTTTTTTAAACCACTTTTTTTTATAATTTGAGTTTTTTTTTTTCAAAGATAAATTTAACACTTTTTTTATAGTTTGATTTTTTTTTCAAAGATAAATCCAAGACTTTTGCAGAGCGGAAAGACATTTGTATAATCATGATGATTGATGTAATCGATTTTCAACAAATTCTTTCGATATTCTTCAATGGTCAACTCACCACCATACGCTTTCAGTAGCCGCCAACTGGGAGCTGGAAATAATTGGGTCTCAAAGTTCGGGAACAAATCGTAGTACATTCGTTTTAATAAAATTTCGCTTTGGCTATAGATGGGATTTGGCTTTTGTTCTTGAATAAAAGCGTAACAACAATTAAAGGAACAAAACATGCCATCAACGCTATAGTAACTGGATGGTGAAATTTCTAATGTGAAAAAATTATCATCGTTTTGTTGATGCGTATTTTCCACTTGGTTAGAACAGACAGATTCTTGTAGACAATAATTATTTTTGGTAATTTCGCTATAGTACTTTTTGTAAAGACGCATGCATTTGTAATGAATTGGACATCCTATTGGACGGGTGGAAAAGGAGTGTCGACACCAAAAACAACAAATATCTGTTTTCTCTGGAAGTTTTTCGTTTTGAATGGCATCCCGCATCGTCATGATACAAATATGGTCTTTCTTGGCTTCGTCAATAAAGGAAAAGTAAGCTTGACGATGATCGTCTTTTGTAATGTCAGAGATTTTTGTCTTGGTCTGTTTCTTTTTTAATTCTGATTTGTTTTTTTCCTTGTACGAAACAAAATTATATTTTTGATCGATCACTGCCAAATCAATGTTTCCCAAATTAATGTACGGCGTTTTCATAATGCGGAATTAATTCTTTTTTTCAAAAAAAAAAAAAATTTCATTTTTCTTAAATGAATGTTGTAAAATCACAAATAGAAGCCATGATAAACTCGGAAGGCGCATACTTTCCACCACCTGATCAAATTTACCAAACACAGACGGATATCAATGTATGGCCTTATAATCGTCATTTTCGTGGAAAAGCCAACTCTCTTCATCCCATTGTATGGGAGAGAGAGGCAGGTTACCAACAAATTTTACCCCAGACTAGTGTGTCGTCCACGGTAGGAATTCCCATGCTCGAGAAAGAAACATGTTTCCAATTACCATGTTCTACTATTTTACCATGTAAAGTAGACAAAAATATTTTCAAATCAAGTGAATGCGACTGTGTTTATTCGTCACCATAACAGAATCAACGTGCAATGACAATTTTTTTTAGTTCCAAGTAGGGTTTGATCTTCGAAAATGGTAAGGTGCGTTCCGTCAGCAAATGCTCATGTATATCTACAGACGTTAACAAAATTTTCTGACAACAGTATCGATGAATCTTTTGTTGTTGAAGAAACGATTTGTTGATAGCACCTGTTTCAAATGCATCGGAATAATGTCCTAAAATACGATTGCATGTAAAACATCGAACGGGTAACATTTTTGTTTTTTCGTTATAGATACAGGAATTTATTCATTTTTTAAATAAACTCGTAATGATTCGATATCTGACTCAATTTGATTCAAAATTGTTTCTTTGATTCTTTTGTCAAACAATCGTTTCGCCATTTCTACTGTTTTTGAATATTGAATGGTAATCGTATGGTTCAAAATGGTTAGATCAGTATGACAGTACAAGATTCCTTCAAAGACAAAGTAATCTGTAAATTTTGGCCTGACTAGCAATTTTATTTGATACAAGTCTGGTATGAAATCCAAATAAACATAACAATGCAGCAAATTTTTGTGTACAATTTTTTCTAAAACCTTATTCAGAAATTTGTAACGCGATATGCTACTAATAATTTCGGCTTCGACTTTATATACATTTTTTTCTTTATATATTTTTTCATCGATTACCGTATAATTGGGCATTAATCTATAAAATTTTTGATCGCGTAGGATAACATCGATCAATTGTTGCATGTCCGTTTACTACACACGGGATTTTTTTTTTAAACTAGTTTCAAAAAAAAAAATTCATTTAAACAATTTAATAGTTGAATGAAAATGAAACTGATTCCTTACTTCTTGTCTTTTTGGTATCCATTATTACCAACAACGAAAGTGTATCCGTTTCAACCTTCAAAAGCGGATATATTTTCTGTACCATTCGCCGTATATTATAAAAACAAGACGAATCAATACATTGCTCATAGTGATATATGTCCTCATCAAGGTGCGTCATTGTCAAGTGGACAAATTACGAAGAAGGAGTGTTTCTTACAATGTCCATATCACGGTTTTCAATTTGATGAAGGCAAGTTTTGTCAAATTCCTGATCCAAGTAATTCCCATATTCAGCCCTTCCAAAGCCGAATCCAATTACCAACCTTTGATGTTCAGAAAGAAAAGGATTTTTTGTTTATTCGTAATGCGTCCCACCATCACAACGACACGGTGTATTATCCACCAGAAGAGGATAATCCATTGTTCCGAGGCGTGTCGGGCACGATCAAAATTTCAACCAATTATTTGTCGATTTGTGAAAATTTATTGGACATGTTGCATATTTCCTATGTGCATACGTTTGGATCACGACAGACTCCTCTACCAACCTCTATGAACTTTACATGGTTAGGACCTTTTCATGGGCGATCTACCTTTCTGTATCGACCCAATGAAAATACAATTAGCCGAAAAGTTGGACAAGTCGAACAAGTCAAAGTTGAAAATGAATTCATTTTGCCAACCAATACCATCACTCGTGTTTTTGCAGGAAAGACCATTAAAACTGTATTCACGAGAACCATTCCCATTTCAGAGACCGAAAGTATCCTGTATTGGAAAATCTACCGAAATTTTTGGATGTTCCCTTGGGCGGATATTTTCATTCGACGTTTAATGGAACAAACCGTACAAGAGGATATTGGAATTTTAAAAAAAGTATATCCTAAAAAACGGGATGGACCATTACGTACACGGTACGACCGCACTATTTTGGAATTTCGATCCCTGTTGAAAAAGTATGGCTTGTACAAAAATTGAAAAAATACAAACAATCGATGTTCAAAATAGGAAGACTTTCCGATTGAACTACATTTTATAGATTTTACAAATATACTTAATTGTAATCCATATAAAGTAACATGAAAGGAGACTGTGTTGTCTGTTATGAACTTACGAACGATCACACCGATTGTCAGCACTTTCTGTGTAGGAACTGTGCAACGAATCTTTGGAAAAGACAGTGTCCATATTGTCGAAAAAACTTTACTACCACCATCAAAATGGCGTGGCAACACTTTTTGTATTTATTCGATGGTTACTACCGACACAATGCTGTCTACCAAAGAGTAAAAGCGGGAGAAGATATCATCTTAGAAGATGATGTATTACATTATGTGGAACATTTGGACGACTTTGATCCAAAATCTATTCCAATAAAGATAGTATCTTATCGGGTGTATCTTGATCGTTGGAAACGATATGAAATTGTGTTTTATGTCGATGGGTTAGAACAAGAAGAAGATCAACATACTTTTCTTTTTTTGATAGAATCTGAACAGGGACGTATTCTGGACCAATACTTGTCCTCTGAAAATATTGAATTATGTATCGCCTGATTTTTTATCGCGAAACGTACTTTTTTCTTTTTACCAATCGAAAAAGAAACTATCCGTGCTTGGATTATTCGGCTGTGCATATCTTTCGACATAACCATCAAAATCCTGCACAAATTTTTGAAAATTTTCTTCATTCGACATTATCTTGATCTCCTTATGAAAAAACATGTAAAAAAAAAATTTTCAAAAATATTATCCTAAAAAAAAATATTGGTTATGGATAAAAATGTCCGATATAAATTCATTACTAGAAGCGGTAAAAAATCTTCGTTCTGTCCGTTATGTAGACGATCCAAAAAAATCCATATGTCCCTATTTACTTTTGACGAATCTTTATGATAATCCAGATTTTAGTCCTAGAAAACGCCAATTATTCCTTGAAAATCGTAACGCTTTGAAAACATTAACAGATTTTTTGACCCACAAAGACTGTCCTGTAAAATCGCTTATGTTACAACATTTTATGTTAGACGATGGAACCAATTCGACGATTGAAAATTATACAAGCAAAAATGATTTCAAAATTCTTATGAATGCAGTCAAAAAAAATAAAACTTCTATTCGAGGTCTCACGTTTATTGGAAAACTTTCGAACGGACAGGTGGATGATGTCTGCAATATTCTCCCTCGCGTAGGTGATGGAAGACCATTGGCTTATTTAAAACTTACAAAAGAATGTGTGAATGATGAACAATTCAAAAAAGTCCTAGAAAGTTTAGAGTCCTCATCGTTGAAATATTTGCATGTGACTGAAAATAAATTTAGCGATAAGATAGGAAAAACATTCAAAGAAACATTACCAAAATTGCTTCATTTACGAGATGTCATGTTTGAGAAAAATTATACCTTAAGAGAAAACCAAAACTATATTGATAATTTTTTATTTTTGAGGAGCCAAAAGTTTCGAGAGGATTTACGAATCGCCCTCAATAATAATATTTCAATCAGCTATTTCCGTACAGATTTTACGGATGAAGAATTATTTAAAAGTTTTATGGAAAGTTCAACATTTTCAAAAGAAATCAAACAACGAGCACAAGAAACGCAAACAAACATAAACGGTATGGTAAATATGAATTTTGACATTCAACGAGTTTATAGCATTTATAAAAAAAATCGTGGAATTCGACAAATGGGTCTGTCCGACAAACAAGCTCGCCAAAGCATTCGCAATCCAAAAAAAGAACGATTACCATTGGACATTCGAAGATATATTCATGAATTTATACCAAGCGGTATAATAGATAAAGGTGGTATTTCCAGTTTTATAAAATATGTCGAAAATTTCAGGGATGCCATGGCCAAGATTGTGAAAGAGGTTTCAGACAAAAAGGAGCAAGAACATCAAAAACGAAAATATATTCAACAAAATTTTCAACACTTGGACAAAGATGAAATAAAATTTTTATTGTCGTTAGATCGAATTTATGAACCTCCTTACATTTGGACCTATCTTGATTTAATGTTGGACAAAATCTATTGCTACGCACGGGCCAATAATATTTATTTCAAAACAAAAGATGGTAAACCTCCAAAACTCAAAAACTTGAAGCTATTGAGTGTTGACCAACAAATACAAAAGGTCGGCACATCACGAAAACGAAAAATGCAAAAGAAAGAACAGGTAGTAAAGAGAAAGAAAGGATAATACAGTCCATTTATTTTTGATAATGAATCAACAAAGTATATCGATGAAAGTTAGGAGCGATATTTTTTTTTTACGAAAAAAAAAAACAGTAAAAGTATATTGCAAACTCAGTTTCCTCCTCGTAATCGCAAGACAAGATGGAGTGTAGATTCCTTCTGTATATTATAATCAGATAGTGTTCTTCCATCTTCTAATTGCTTCCCTGCAAAGATAAGTCGTTGTTGATCAGGAGGAATACCTTCCTTATCCTGGATTTTTGCCTTGACGTTGTCAATTGTATCGGAAGGTTCGACATCAAGAGTGATTGTCTTTCCAGTCAATGTTTTGATAAAAATTTGCATTGTTTTTCTAAAGAAATAAAAAAAAAAATATTTTTCAATTTTCCAAAAAAAAAAAATAATTATATCGAAACTTTTTCACGACAGATAGGACAGGAAGGATTTTTGATAATCCATGTTTTTATACAGTCGACGTGATAAAATTTTTCGTGACAGGGGCAATTTAATTCACATACAGAGTCTTCATCACATGGTTCAAAACATATCGTGCATAATTTTTCGTCCGAGTTTCGAAAATGGTGGACACTTTTTTTATGATCTCGGATGCAAAAGGAAAAGATGTACTTTCGTTCATGTAAAATTTGATGATACAAATTTTGAAAGTAATAATAATAAGTGACACACATTAGAATTTGCGATAGAACAAAACAGGTAAATAAAAAGAAACGACATGGGATGGTTGCTTTATGAAAAACAGTACTAAATGTGAATAAAAATAGTAAACAGAACCACTTTCGACATAGCATTTTACTATATTATTTTTTTTTTTTATACAAAGATGATTGCGAAAGATTATAATACCATGGTAATCTGTGGTGGAGGTGCAAAAGGGATATCCTTATTGGGAGCAATTCAATATTTTTTGCATCGAAATCCAACACTAACAATTCAAAAGTACATTGGTACGTCGATCGGTGCAATTATTTCAATTTTGATGGCAATTGGATATGAGCCCTATGAGTTAATTCTAAAAATGGTACAGAATCAATACCTTCATCAATTTGAAGGGTATTCCATGGTTCATGGGTTACAAGGGAATGGCTTTCTCGATTTTGAACCCATGTCAAAAGTATTGGAGGAATTGATTCTGTGTAAAGTAGAAGAAGTACCGACATTGCAAGATATAGTTGAAAAGTATGGAAAACAAATCTTTGCCGTGACTTTCAATTATTCGAAAAATAAGGAAGAGATTCTGTGTGCAAAAAACTTTCCGAATCTTTCGGTCTTGACGGTCATGCGGATGACGTCCAACGTTCCTTTTATTTTTGACCATTTTCAGTACGAGGGTAATTATTATATAGATGGTTTCATGACAAACGCGTTTCCGATAAACTTGATTGAATATCCAATGGATCGTGCGTTTGGTATCAACATAGTTCAAGATTATTATCAAGATTCCGATGGAAATTCTTCCATGGAAAATATTCATTTGTTTTCCAATTTATTTGTCATTCCCTTTTACCAAATTCAATCCCTGCGGAATAAATCTTACGAGAAAAAGTGTGATGTCATTTCGATAAATTTGTCCCAAACATCCATCTTTGAATTCAAAATGTCCAACAAGAAACTTTTGGATATGTACTCTGTTGGTTATTCAGAATGTCGAACAGAGTATCAAAAATTGAAAAATAAAAAAGATTCGATGACGGAAGAAAACCATGACGAAACAAACATACAAGAAACTTGATTCGATTAGCCACATTCATGCGAGACCTGACATGTACATTGGGACGAACAAAACGCGTGCAACCGAACATGAGTTTTTATGGAACGGTGAATGCATGGAATATCATCACGAATTGAATTTCAACGAAGGATTCGTCAGAATTTTCTTGGAGGCGTTATCGAATGCAGTGGATAATTTTTATAGAAGTCAACTGGGAGAAACACCCATGACAAAATTGGTCGTAAAATTAAATAAAGAAACTGGACAAACGTCAATTTGGAATGACGGTAATTTCATTCCTGTCGAGATGCATGAGGAGGAGAAGATATTTGTACCAGAATTAATTTTTGGTCATTTGCTGTCAGGTAGTAATTATGACGATACGGACGAACGTATTACTTCAGGACGAAATGGATTGGGAGTCAAATTGTTGAATGTATTTTCGTCCGAGTTTCAAGTGGAGTGTTATGATCCACAACGTCAATTGTTGTATAAACAAAAATGGAAACAAAATATGAAGAAAGTATATCCCGCAACCATTACGGAAAAGTCGGGAAAAAGTGGATACACAAAAATTACGTGGAAACCTGACTTTTCCAAATTCGGCCTTGAAGAGTACGATGATGTTCACTTGAAATTGTATCAAAAGTTCGTTATTGACGCTTCGATGGTGATGAAGATACCTGTGTATTGGAATGATCAAAAATTTAATTTGAAAAACTTTGGACAGTACGTTCAATTATACTCGAACGAAACAGTGCATATGGTACAGGGAAAAACGAATGTGATGGAGTATTGTATTTGTCCGTCCTTTTGTGGGGCATCGCAAGTTAGTTTTGTAAACGGAATGATTACAAAGGATGGTGGATTACACGTGGAAAAATTTACGGGGGAACTCTTTCGTCAGTTGACGGCGAAATTATCGAAATTGAAAGTATCTTCGAAAGATTTGAAACCCTATTTTAATTTGTTTTTGAATGTTACTTTGGCGAATCCTGAGTTTAGTAGTCAGTCGAAAACAAAGCTGGTAGGTAGTCGAACACCCTTTCAAGTAGAGATTCCATCAAAAATTATTCAGCAGATATTAAAGTGGGACTTTGTACAGGACATTACCGAATTGTACAAAATGAAGGAAATGTTACAATTGAAAAAATCGGAAAAGAAACGAGGCTTTCGCAAAATTGAGGGGTTTGATGCCGCCAACTTTGCTGGAGGGAAACACGCCAAAGAATGTATTTTGATTTTGTGTGAGGGGTTGTCAGCCAAAACATATTCGGTGCAAGGGATTTCAAAAGGGTTTGATCAACGCAAGGGTCGCAATTTTTTTGGAGTGTACCCTCTTCGAGGAAAACCATTGAACGTTCGACGTGCGACACTCAAATCCATTTCGGAAAACAAGGAAATTACAGATATCATTCATTGTTTGAACCTTCGGTTTGATGCAGATTACACGACAGCAAAGGATTTTGACACGTTGAGTTATGGACAGGTTTGTATCATTACGGATGCCGACGACGATGGTCATCATATTTGCTCCCTATTGTTGAATTTATTTCATAAATTATTTCCAAGCTTGTTGAAACGATCACCTCCATTCTTTTCCATCATGATGACCCCGATTGCCAAGATCAAGTCGAAAGACGGCGTACAAACGTTCTACAACGATTATCAATATCAGGAATGTTTGACCGCGCTTCAGGAACAAAACAAAAAGTTCGATGTGAAGTACTACAAAGGTCTGGGAACGTCCTCAAATCAAGAAATTAAAGAATCGTTCGGGGAAAAATTAGTCTATTTTATAACGGATGAGACCACGGATGTTCATTTGAACATGATTTTTCAAAAACAACAAAGTGAAAATCGAAAAACGTGGTTGTTGTCGGCAAATCCAAGTGAGTACGAAGTACCTGACACGTCCTATCCAATTACCTTATACCTAAACCAAGAGTTAATGAAATATTCGTTGGAAGATTGTAAACGTTCCATCCCTTCTGTCTTTGATGGATTGAAAGTAAGTCAACGCAAAATATTGTATTCTGTGTTTAAAAAGAATTTATCGCCTACAGGTAAGTCGTTAAAGGTAGCACAACTTGCGGGGTACTGTGCAGAACACAGTAATTATCACCACGGGGAACAATGTTTATATGAAACCATCATCAAAATGTGTCATGAATTTCCTGGAAGCAATAACATTCCGTATTTTGAAAAGGATGGCCAGTTTGGGAGTCGTGTATATGGTGGAAAAGATGCAGCCAATGCGCGTTATATTTTTACGAAATTGACTCCATTGACACGACTTTTATTTCCGTCTGATGACGATTGTTTGTTGTCCTATACGTTTGATGACGGTATGAAAGTCGAACCTGACGCATACCTTCCGATCCTTCCAATGATTTTGGTGAATGGATGCACGGCTGGTATCGGAACAGGATGGTCTTGTTCCATTCCTTCATACGATCCTCTTGAACTGATTGACATTATCAAAAAATTTCTCAAACGGGAAGAAAATACGGCTTCCTTTGATTTGTGTCCTTTTTATCGTGGATTCACGGGTCGTGTTCGTCCACTTGGTAATGGGAAATTTGAAACCTTGGGAACGTTTCAAGAAAAAACGAGTGATCGCAAACGAAAAGTCACAATCACAGAGTTGCCTATTGGAACGTGGACTGATAAGTACAAGGAGGAACTCGAGAATTTACAAGAACAAAAGAAGATCAAGTCGTTTCGAAATTACAGTTCCACGGAACAAGTGCATTTTGAGTTTGAGGGTGGTACCGTACCCATGAAATTTGAACAGGACACTTTAAAACTAAGGAGCTTTGTTCATTTGACCAACATGGTTCTTTTTGACGAGCATCGAATACAAAAGTTTGAATCCATTCGTGATATTTTTGAATGTTACTTTAAAGCTCGTCTTGACTTGTACTGTCGTCGGAAAGAACATTTATTGGCTGAACTTTCATTGGACTTGAGTGTTTTGGAAAATAAACAACGTTTCATCATGTATATATTGGAAAAAAAAATTGACATGCAATCCCTTCAAGAACATGATCTCGTTCAATTTTTGAAAGAGGAAAACTTTCTCCTCGTTGAAAATTCCTTTGATTATTTATTACGAATTACGATCCGTGATTTCACCACGATCAAAGTGGATCAGTTACAAAAGAGCATTCATACCATGGAACAAACCGTTGCATCCATTCGAGCATCCACGCCACAGAAGCTGTGGTTACAAGATTTGTCAAAATTTGAACAAGCCTATCATCGAATTTACAAATAACCTAATTTACGCTCATAAAAAGTTTGGAAATAGGGATGGTGAATAACTTCGGATTTTGAAATTATCATTTGATTGTTTGGAACGTAGACTGTACTGTCATTTTTATAGAGAGTATAGTTTTCTGGAAAGACAGATGGATTCCGTATCCGTAATCCTTTTTTGGAAATCATGTACATGGTTTCGTCGAAATGGTCGATAATATCTTCATATCGGAGGAATAGATAGTGCTGCACCTGTGATGGTAATGTTTCAATCATCCATTTCAATTTGATATGACGCATTTCAAAAATGTTACGATAGCGCCTTTTTGTATAAATGTTACGGTCTTCCAAAATTTCTGTTCCAAGTAACGTTTTATCAAATGTTTCTCTCCTATCATACGCTTCATCATAATAACTATAAAATTCACTGTTTAAAAAA
>MDTE01093003.1_pt1 | contig 16585 bp, 11 predicted proteins | sample 811231 | NCBI WGS metagenome assembly MDTE01 (sample SAMN05326651, study PRJNA326480) | marine metagenome | isolation source: seawater | place: Indian Ocean: Red Sea | collected 2010
TGTCCAAAGAAAAATTTGAACGAAATAAGCCGCATGTAAATGTTGGGACTATAGGCCATGTTGATCATGGTAAGACAACGTTGACGGCAGCGCTGACAAAGGTTATGTCGTCGAAACACGGCGGCGATACGATTGCGTTTGATCAGATCGATAATGCTCCGGAGGAACGTGAGCGTGGTATCACAATAGCAACTGCCCATGTGGAGTATGAGAGTGAGACCAGACATTACGCGCATGTGGATTGTCCCGGGCACGCAGACTATGTGAAAAATATGATCACTGGTGCAGCGCAGATGGATGGTGCGATATTAGTTGTATCGGCTGCAGATGGTCCTATGCCTCAGACGCGCGAGCATATATTGCTGGCACGCCAGGTGGGCGTTCCGTTTATCGTGGTGTATCTGAATAAGGCAGATATGGTTGATGACGAGGAATTACTGGAACTGGTAGAGATGGAGGTTCGGGACTTACTGTCAACGTATGAATTTCCTGGCGATGATACGCCGATCATTACAGGCAGCGCATTGAAGGCATTAGAAGGGGATGACTCCGAAATAGGGGCTCCGAGTGTGGAGAAGCTCGTAGCGTCTTTAGATGAGTATATTCCCATACCCGAGCGTGCAATAGATGGTGATTTTCTTATGCCAGTGGAGGATGTATTTTCAATATCAGGCCGAGGGACAGTAGTTACGGGTCGTATTGAAAGAGGCATCGTGAAGGTAGGCGACGAAGTGGCGATTATTGGAGTTAAAGATACTGAGAAGACTACTTGTACTGGTGTTGAGATGTTTCGAAAGCTGCTTGATGAAGGTCAGGCAGGGGATAATGTTGGCGTGTTGTTAAGAGGCACGAAGCGGGAAGAAGTTGAGCGCGGGCAAGTTTTAGCAAAGCCAGATTCAATTACACCACACACGAAATTCGAAGCTGAGGTATATATTCTTACCAAGGAAGAGGGTGGACGTCACACACCTTTTTTCAAAGGATATCGTCCGCAGTTTTACTTTAGGACTACAGATGTAACTGGCGCGTGTGAGTTGCCTGAGGCGACCGAGATGGTGATGCCTGGGGACAATGTGCAGATGAAGGTAGAATTGATCGCTCCGATTGCGATGGAGGAGGGGTTGAGGTTTGCGATCCGCGAAGGGGGTCGTACTGTAGGTGCAGGTGTCGTCGCGAAAATTATGGATTAAATATTAGGGTTAGCGCGAAGTAACCTGCTGAGGTGGTGTAAGCGGAGAGATCAGGGCAGAGGCCAGTAGCTCAATTGGCAGAGCGGCGGTCTCCAAAACCGCAGGTTGGGGGTTCGATTCCCTCCTGGCCTGCCAAGTACGATGGGTTAGCCATCGCGTCTCGCAGCCTGATTTTGAGCTTTCGCTAAGTACAGGTTAGTCGCCTAATTGCATAAACTGGATTAGTTAAGACTGATGGATACAAAGGTTGAGTCTCAAAAAACGGGATTAGACACGGTTAAGCTGCTTATTGCAGGCGCCGTTTTGTTGGGAGGTATAGTTAGTTATTACTACTATCCGGAAGTTTCTGTGGTACTGCGTGCTCTAGGCGTATTGGTAGCTTTAGGTGTTGCGGTTTTTGTTTCGCTGCAGTCCACGCAAGGGCAGGCACTTTGGAAATTTGTTCAAGGATCAAGAGTAGAAATACGGAAAGTTATTTGGCCAACCAGAGAGGAGGCCATACAAACAACCATTGCTGTTTTAGTTTTTGCGCTGATCATGGGAGTGTTTTTCTGGTTGTTAGATTTATTTTTGCTTTGGTTTACTCGTTTTTTAACGGGCCAAGGGGGCTAAGTGATGTCTAGTCTCCAGTGGTACGTTGTGCATGCCTACTCGAATTATGAGCATAAGGTAAAAGCCTCGCTAGTGGAGCGAATATCTAGGGAGGGTCTACAAGATAAGTTTGGGGAAATCTTAGTGCCAACAGAAGAAGTGGTGGAGATGAAAGAAGGAAGTAAGCGGCGCAGTGAGAGAAAGTTTTTCCCGGGTTATGTTCTAGTTCAGATGGAGATGGATGATGAAACCTGGCATCTTGTTAAAGAGGTGCCAAAAGTTCTCGGTTTTATTGGTGGAAGTAGTGATAAGCCTGCACCTATCTCTGAAAATGAAGCAAATACGATACTAAATCGAGTACAGGAAGGTGTAGATAAGCCACGTCCTAAGGTTTTATTTGATCCTGGAGAGGTAGTTAGGGTAACGGATGGTCCGTTTAATGACTTTAGTGGTGTTGTTGAGCAAGTTAATTATGAGAAAAGTAAAGTAAGGGTGGCGGTTCAGATTCTTGGGAGATCTACTCCTGTAGAGTTAGATTTTGGCCAAGTTCAAAAATCTTAATTAACATAATTAAAACGGTAGTAGTTTTTAATGGCAAGAAAAATAGAAACCTATATTAAATTGCAGATACCTGCTGGGCAGGCTAACCCTAGTCCTCCTGTTGGGCCGGCACTTGGTCAGCATGGTGTTAATATTATGGAATTCTGTAAAGCTTTTAATGCAGAAACTCAGAATGCTGAACAGGGGATGCCGATTCCGGTAGTTATTTCTGTCTACACAGACAAAAGCTTTACATTCATTACAAAGACGCCGCCAGCTGCTATTTTGCTTAAAAAGGCAGCAGGAATTAAAAAGGGAAGTGGAACGCCAAATACCCAAAAGGTAGGCAAAGTTACAAAAGCTCAACTTGAGGAGATTGTGAAGATCAAGGAGCCTGATCTAAATTCATCAGACATGGATGCGGCTGTAAAAATTATTGCGGGAAGCGCAAGAAGTATGGGACTAGAAGTAGAAGGTTTATAGATGACTAAGCTAACTAAGAATCAAAAAATTGTGAGAGATAGTCTCGAGGTTGGTAGGGCTTACCCTGTGACAGAGGCTTTTGGTTTGGTGAAAGAATTAGCTAATTCAAAGTTCCAAGAATCCATAGATGTTTCTGTCAATCTTGGGGTAGATCCCAAGAAGTCAGATCAAATGGTTCGTGGTTCGACTGTGCTGCCTAATGGAACAGGCAAGGCCATTCGTGTAGCTGTTTTTGCTCAGGGAGAAAATGCCGATGCGGCTAAAGAGGCTGGTGCTGATATCGTTGGGATGGATGATCTTGCAGAAACTGTTAAAGGAGGGGAGCTCAATTTTGACGTGGTGATTGCAAGTCCTGATGCAATGAAAGTAGTAGGCAAGCTTGGACAGGTTCTTGGTCCACGAGGCCTCATGCCCAATCCTAAGGTTGGAACTGTAACTACAGATGTTGCAGAAGCAGTAAAGAATGCAAAAGCTGGACAAGTTCGCTATCGCACCGATAAAGCAGGTATTGTTCATTGTCAGATCGGTAACGTGGCATTTGAAGTGGAAGCTTTGACAGAAAATCTAACGGCCTTGTTGGCTGATCTAGATAAAGCAAAGCCGGCATCAGCTAAGGGCCAATATATGAAGCGTGTTAGTGTGTCATCTACAATGGGCCCGGGTGTGCTAGTGGATCAGGGGTCGGTTAGTAGCTGAGTATTAATTTTGTTATTTCCCTTTCTATTAATTAGTAAGGGGGGTGAAGAGAGGTTGGTCTGTGACCAACCATCATCAGAGACCGTAGGCCTCTCCGCGAGGAGAGTTAATGACAATAGTCACCTGCGTAGGTGGTGTTTCTCCAAATGGTTTTGCCTAATGGAGTATGCGCCGTTTTAAGTCATATGGAAGATTACAGTCTGAAGTGTGACAGCGTTACGACAAAAGTCCTCTAAGGCCTTTTAGTTGTTATCCGTCAGGAGAGGGATCAGGGAGAATGGAATGGCGCTAAATATACAGCAGAAGAAAGCGCTAGTTGCTGAGGTTAACTCAGTTGCGGCTTCGGCGCAGTCAGCCATTGCTGCGGAATACCGTGGTTTGACGGTTGGCGAAATGACCAATTTAAGAGCTGAGGCCAGAAGTTCCGGGGTATATATAAAAGTTGTAAAGAATACGCTTGCCCGCAGAGCTATAGAGGGTACGGACTTTCAGTGTATGCAGGAAAGTCTTAATGGTCCATTGCTACTGGCTTTTTCCAAAGAAGACCCTGGTGCTGCAGCACGAGTGATAAAGGAGTTTTCTAAAGACCACGATAAGTTAGTTACAGTTTCTGTTTCGATAGGCGGCGAGCTTTACGATGCAAATGATTTGAATCGTCTGGCTGCTCTACCAACTTTGGACGAGGCAAGGATGATGTTGCTGCGTACGTTGAATGGGCCGCTTACCCAGCTTGTTCGGTTGCTTGCTGAGCCTGCAGGAATGCTAGCAAGAACAATACAGGGTAGAGGAGAGCAAACTGACGAATAGGGGCGTGTGCTTTATGTCGCGCAAAAAATGTTTGAAGTTGAATGTGATTTGATGGAGATATAGTCATGGCTATGACAAATGAAGAACTCATTGAAGAGTTGAGCAATAAGCCGATCATGGAGGTTGTTGATCTGGTTAAGGCTCTTGAAGAGAAATGGGGTGTTTCTGCAGCGGCTCCGGTAGCTGTTGCGGCAGGCCCTGCTGCTGATGGTGGCGGTGCTGCCGCAGAAGAAAAGACCGAATTTGATGTGATGTTGAATGGGTTTGGTGAAAACAAGGTTGCTGTCATCAAGGTGGTACGCACGGTAACAGGCCTTGGTCTGAAAGAGGCCAAAGATCTTGTTGAGGGGGCCCCGAGTGTCGTTAAAGAGGGCGCGTCTAAAGACGAAGCAGAGGATGTAAAAAAGCAGCTTGAAGAAGCTGGCGCAGGTGTCGACATTAAGTGAGTCGACACAGTCACTTTGCTCATGCATCTTTATCTGGCTCGGTCATGAGGCAGATAAATGCTCGTTTGTGGATGTCTCCTGGCTTAGGCTTGGGGGTGTCTATTATTGGTTTATTGAAAATTTTGGCGGTCGTTCAATCGGCGCCGAGGTGATTTACGATGGCGTATTCATTTACTGAAAAAAAACGCATTAGAAAGAATTTTGGGAAGCTTCCGGGGGTGCTGGACGTTCCTTATTTGCTTTCCATTCAGTTAGCTTCTTACGAGAAGTTTCTGCAGCAGGAGGTGCCGCCGGAGGATCGCGAAGATGTAGGGCTGCATGCTGCATTTAAGACAGTTTTTCCTATTGAAAGCTATTCTGGTAGTGCGGCATTGGATTATGTGAGCTATCAACTTGGAACTCCTGTATTTGATGTAAAAGAGTGTCAACTTCGTGGTTTGACTTATGCGGCACCATTACGAGTTTTAGTGCGACTTACCATCTTTGATAAAGAGTCAAAAAATAAAAAAGTAAAAAAAATCCTAGAGCAAGAGGTTTACTTGGGCGAGATGCCGTTGATGACTGATGATGGCACATTTGTGGTTAATGGCACAGAGAGAGTGATAGTGTCTCAGCTGCATAGATCGCCCGGAGTGTTTTTTGATCATGATAAAGGCAAAAGCCACTCATCAGGGAAGTTGCTTTTCTCTGCACGTGTAATTCCCTATCGTGGTTCATGGCTTGATTTTGAATTTGATGCAAAAGATGCGTTATTTGTTCGTATAGATCGTCGTCGTAAGCTTCCAGTAACTATATTATTGAGAGGCCTTCATTACAGTGAAGAAGAAATTCTAAGTTTGTTTTTTGAAACTAATGATTTTGTGCTTTCAGCCAAGAAAATCACGCTCAAGCTTGTGCCTGAGAGGTTTCGTGGAGAAACCGCTAGCTTTGATATTAAAGTCGGAAGAAAATTAATCGTTGAAAAAGATCGAAGAATCACGGTTCGCCATATTCGAGAATTAGAAAAAACAAAAGCAACAGAATTGTTGGTGCCACAAGAATTTTTGATAGGCAAGGTTCTTGCCCATGAAATCATAAATGAAGAAACTGGCGAGGTTCTTGCAAATGCAAATGATGAACTCACAGAGGAAATTATTGCAAAGTTAATCGAGAATAAAATAGAAGATATTCGGACGCTTTACGTAAATGATTTGGATAGGGGTCCTTATATTTCAAATACACTTAGGGTGGATTCAACGCAGACAAGATTGGAGGCTCTTGTTGAAATATATCGCATGATGAGGCCTGGTGAGCCGCCAACAAAGGATGCCGCTGAAAACCTTTTTCAGAACTTATTTTTTAATCCTGAGCGTTATGATCTTTCAGCTGTTGGGCGGATGAAATTTAACCGTAGGGTTGGCTTAGAAGAATCAGTTGGTAATGGGATTCTAAGCAATGAGGATATACTTCAGGTGCTTAGAACGTTAATTGATATTCGTAACGGTAATGGCAGTGTCGATGATATTGACCATTTGGGTAACAGACGCGTTCGAAGTGTTGGCGAGATGGCTGAGAATGCATTTCGCGTTGGTTTGGTCCGTGTAGAGCGAGCAGTCAAGGAGCGTCTGACAAATGCTGAGGCAGATGAGCTTGGCCCTCAGGATATGATCAATGCAAAGCCTGTTGCTGCAGCTGTAAAAGAGTTTTTTGGTTCTAGTCAGCTATCTCAGTTCATGGATCAGAATAACCCGCTTTCGGAGGTAACTCATAAGCGTAGGGTGTCAGCACTTGGCCCAGGAGGCCTTACTAGGGAACGCGCAGGCTTTGAAGTTCGAGATGTGCATCCAACCCACTACGGACGTGTTTGTCCTATCGAAACACCAGAAGGCCCAAATATTGGGTTGATTAATTCATTGGCTGTGTATGCTCGCACTAACGAGTACGGCTTTCTTGAGACGCCGTACAGGAAGGTTAATAAAGGCAAGGTTACTGGAGAAATCGAATATCTTTCAGCAATCAATGAAGGTCAGTATGTGATTGCTCAGGCTAACGCTAAGTTGTCCAGCCGAGGACAGTTTGAAGATGATCTGATTTCTTGTCGTTACCGCAATGAGTTCTCAGTTTTTCCTCCGGAAAGAATTGATTTTATGGACGTATCTCCAAAGCAAATTGTTTCCGTAGCTGCTTCATTAATACCATTTCTTGAGCATGATGATGCTAATAGGGCGCTAATGGGATCAAATATGCAGCGACAAGCTGTGCCAACTCTCAGGACAGAAACACCGCTTGTTGGTACTGGGATGGAGCGCTCGGTAGCGATTGATTCTGGTGTGACGGTAGTTGCTCGCAGAGGTGGGCGGGTTGATTCTGTTGATGCTTCACGAATTGTTGTTCGTGTTGATGATGAGGAAACTAGCGCGGAAGAAGCTGGAGTTGATATCTACAACCTGACCAAATATACGCGCTCAAACCAGAATACCTGCATAAATCAAAGACCGTTAGTAAAGGCTGACGACGTTATTGAGCAAGGTGATGTTTTAGCAGATGGGCCGTCAACCAGTCTAGGAGAGTTGGCTTTAGGGCAAAACTTGCTTGTTGCGTTTATGCCTTGGCATGGATACAACTTTGAGGACTCAATTCTTATATCTGAGCGAGTTGTAGAAGAAGATCGTTTTACAACAATACATATTGAGGAGCTTACTTGTATTGCTCGCGACACAAAATTGGGCCCAGAGGAAGTTACACCAGACATACCAAATGTTGGTGATGCTGCTCTTACAAAATTGGATGAATCGGGAATTGCTTTTATCGGCGCCGAAGTAGCATCGGGCGATATTCTTGTAGGAAAAGTTACACCGAAGGGTGAGACTCAGTTAACGCCTGAGGAGAAATTGCTCAGGGCTATATTTGGAGAGAAAGCTTCCGACGTCAAAGATACTTCTTTAAGGGTGCCTCCTGGAATGGATGGTACGGTTATAGATGTACGAATATTTACTCGCGATGGTGTTGAAAAGGATGAGCGAGCACTTGCAGTAGAGCAGCAGGAACTTCAAGCTGTGAAAAAGGATCTTGATGATCAGCGTAGAATTTATGAGTCTGATATTTATCAGCGCCTTGAGAATTTATTGCTCGGCAAGCTAGCTTTTGGTGGTCCGCAAGGATTAAAGAAAGATCAAAAGATAACGAAAGGTTATTTGGATGAGTTGGGTAAAGAAAGTTGGTTTGAAGTTCGATTAAAGAATGAAAAAGCTAATGCCCAGCTTGAAAGTATGGCTGAGCGGTTGAGAAAACAGACGGAGGCGTTTGACCGACTCTACGAAGAGAAAAAACAAAAGATCACACAGGGAGATGATTTGGCCCCTGGCGTGCTTAAGATGGCGAAAGTCTATCTTGCAGTGAAAAGGCGTATCCAGCCAGGAGATAAGATGGCGGGACGTCATGGAAATAAGGGCGTGATTTCAACTATTGTCCCTGTTGAGGACATGCCTTACATGGAGGATGGGACGCCAGTAGATGTTGTGTTAAATCCGTTGGGTGTTCCTTCTCGTATGAATGTCGGACAGGTTTTGGAAACTCATTTGGGTTGGGCTGCTAAAGGGTTGGGAAAAAAGATAGACGAGATGTTGACAGCTGAGAAGTCAGCTATGTCAATACAGCGTTTCTTAGAGCAACTTTACAATAAGACGGGCGGCCAAGCTGAAGACCTTAAGAGCTTTAGCGACGAAGAGATTTTCGAGTTGGCAGGAAACCTCAGAAAAGGGGTGCCGATTGCAACCCCTGTTTTCGATGGAGCTGATGAAACTGAAATAAAAAATCTATTAGAGATTGCTGAGCTGCCAGAGTCAGGCCAGGCTGTTTTGTACAATGGTAGAACCGGCGAGAAATTCGAAAGGCCGATTACCGTTGGCTATATGTACATGTTAAAACTCAATCACCTTGTTGATGACAAAATGCATGCTAGGTCAACTGGACCTTATAGCCTTGTAACACAGCAGCCACTGGGCGGTAAGGCTCAGTTTGGTGGCCAGCGTTTTGGGGAAATGGAAGTCTGGGCTCTCGAAGCTTATGGCGCATCCTATACTCTTCAAGAAATGCTTACTGTTAAATCAGATGATGTGCAAGGTCGAACGAAGATGTATAAAAATATTGTAGATGGAACGCATGAGATGCAGGCTGGCATGCCAGAATCTTTTAATGTGTTAGTAAAGGAAATTCGTTCTCTTGGGATCAATATTGATCTAGAGGAAACAAAATGAATTTATTAATTGCGAGCGTAACTTTTAAAGTTAATATGACTGTAGGTGCACCCGTATGAAAGATTTAATGAGGCTGTTTAGGCAACAATCCCCAGTCGAAGATTTCGATTTTATTCGAATAGGTTTGGCTTCACCGGACATGATTCGATCATGGTCCTATGGTGAAGTTAAGAAACCAGAAACAATTAATTATCGAACGTTTAAACCAGAACGAGATGGGTTGTTTTGCGCAAAGATTTTTGGGCCAGTTAAAGACTATGAGTGTCTTTGCGGAAAATACAAGCGCCTGAAACATAGGGGTGTTGTATGTGAAAAATGTGGTGTCGAGGTTACACAAACAAAAGTTCGTCGTGAACGCATGGGGCATATTGAGTTAGCAAGTCCTGTTGCACATATTTGGTTTCTTAAGTCGCTTCCATCACGTATTGGGTTGTTGCTGGACATGACGCTGCGGGAGATTGAGAGAATTCTTTATTTCGAGGCTTTTGTTGTTGTCGAGCCGGGCATGACCCCTTTGGAGCGAGGGCAGTTACTTACTGATGAATCTTATCTTGAACATATTGAAGAGTATGGTGATGAATTTGATGCCCGTATGGGGGCAGAGGCTGTTCGAGAGTTGATGATGTCTTTAAATTTGGATGCTGAGATTACCCAAGTTCGTGAGGATATGGGAAAAACCAAATCTGAGACAAAAATAAAAAGGCTGTCAAAAAGACTCAAGCTGCTTGAGTCTTTTATTGATTCAAAAAACAAACCTGAGTGGATGGTAATGACGGTACTTCCCGTTTTGCCGCCGGATCTGAGGCCTTTGGTTCCTCTTGATGGGGGTCGTTTTGCAACATCAGACCTTAATGATCTTTATCGTAGGGTTATAAATCGTAACAATCGTTTGCGTCGACTATTAGAGCTTAATGCGCCTGATATCATTGTCCGTAATGAGAAGCGCATGCTACAAGAATCCGTAGATGCGCTTTTAGATAATGGTCGTCGTGGTCGTGCAATTACTGGCACTAATAAGCGCCCACTAAAATCTCTTGCCGATATGATTAAAGGAAAGCAGGGGCGTTTCCGTCAGAACCTTCTTGGTAAGCGAGTTGATTATTCTGGTCGTTCGGTAATAGTTGTTGGACCAACATTGAAGCTACATCAATGCGGATTGCCGAAGAAGCTTGCTTTAGAACTTTTTAAACCATTCATTTTTGCGAAACTCCAATTTCGTGGAGAAGCAACCACTATCAAGGCAGCTAAGCGGGTAGTCGAGAAAGAAGGAGCTGAAGTTTGGGATATTCTTGAAGAAGTAATTCGAGAGCATCCGGTAATGCTTAATCGGGCGCCAACATTGCATCGGCTAGGTATTCAGGCCTTTGAGCCAGTGTTGATTGAAGGAAAAGCAATACAGCTACACCCTTTGGTTTGTACGGCATTTAATGCTGATTTCGATGGCGATCAAATGGCGGTTCACGTTCCTTTGTCACTGGAGGCTCAACTAGAGGCAAGAGCTTTAATGATGGCAAGTAATAACATACTCTCTCCTGCTAATGGAGAGCCAATTATTGTTCCTTCGCAAGATGTTGTCTTGGGCCTCTACTACATGACTCGTGATCGTCTTAACGAAAAAGGCGAAGGAATGATTTTCTCTAGTGTGGAAGAAGTTCATCGCGCTCACGAAAATATGGTTGTCACTTTACACGCTAAAGTGAAGGTGAGAGTTTCTGATGAATTATCTTTAGATGAGACGTCTTCACCGGGACAAACGAAGCTGGTTAATACGACTGTTGGTCGAGCTCTTTTGTCTGAAATCATGCCTAAGGGGTTAAGTTTTGATTTGATTAATCAGCCTATGAACAAGCGAGCTATTTCTGCTGTTATAAATGCTTGTTATAGAAATTTAGGTTTAAAAGAAACGGTAATTTTTGCAGATCAATTAATGTATACAGGGTTTAATTACGCAACTAAAGCAGGGGTTTCCTTTGGTATTAATGACATGGTGATCCCAGAGCAAAAACCAAGCATATTAGAGCTTGCCGACCAGGAGGTAAAAGAAATACAAGACCAGTATGCATCCGGGTTGGTTACTGATGGTGAGAGATACAACAAAGTTGTAGATATTTGGTCTAGAACTAATGATCAAGTTGCCAAGGCTATGATGGATAAGCTGGGTAAGGACTTAGTAACCGATGCAAAAGGTCAGGAGGTCAAGCAGGACTCTTTCAATTCTATTTTTATGATGGCAGATTCTGGTGCTCGTGGCTCAGCTGCGCAGATTCGGCAGTTGGCTGGTATGCGAGGACTGATGGCAAAGCCCGATGGTTCGATAATTGAAACTCCGATCACCGCTAATTTTAGGGAAGGGTTGGATGTGCTCCAGTATTTTATTTCCACTCATGGGGCACGAAAAGGCCTTGCCGACACAGCATTAAAAACAGCTAATTCTGGTTATTTAACTCGACGTCTAGTAGATGTTGCGCAGGATTTAGTAGTTACAGAAGTTGATTGTGGTACAGAAGAAGGTATCGCTATGTCGCCTTTGCTAGAGGGAGGTGATGTTGTTGAGCCGCTCCAAGATAGGGTGCTTGGTCGAGTAACTGCAGCTGATGTGCTTACGCCAAGTGGTGATCATGTTGTATTGAAGGCTGGTGTTTTGCTGGATGAGCAATCAGTTGATAAATTAGAAGAGGCTTCGGTGGATCTAGTAATAGTTCGGTCACCAATTACCTGTGCTACTCGCTATGGAGTTTGTAGTCAATGCTATGGCAGGGATTTAGCTCGTGGGCATAGCGTAGACAAAGGCGAGTCAGTTGGTGTTATCGCGGCTCAGTCAATTGGTGAGCCGGGTACGCAGCTTACTATGAGAACCTTTCATATTGGGGGCGCTGCTTCACGTTCTGCTGCGGCTAACAGCATAGAGGTCAATATTTCTGGAACTATTCGAATGCACGAAATGAAAACAGTGCAACACGAAAAGAAAAAACACTTAATCTCAACTTCTCGATCAGGGGAAATTGCGGTAGTGGATGAATTTGGAAGGGAGCGAGAGCGATATAAGGTTCCATATGGAGCTAACATAAATATTGCGGATGGTGAATCCGTTGAGCCAGGGAAAATAGTGGCGACTTGGGACCCTCATACACATCCGGTAGTCACGGAAGTTGGTGGCAAGTTGCAATTTGAAGACTTTGTCGATGGTGTTACTGTGACTAGTCAAGTGGACGATATTACGGGTCTTAGTAGCATAGTGGTGCTTGACCCGGCGCAACGAAGTAGCACAAGTGAGTACCGTCCAACAGCTAAGCTTGTAAATAAGAAAAATGAACCTGTGTTTTTTCCTAACACAGAGATTCCGGCAGTCTATGCTTTGCCATCTGGGGCAGTTCTTACTATGACTGATGGCCAGACAGTTTTCGTTGGTGATGTCATAGCCAGGTTGCCACAAGAGACCTCAAAAACACGCGACATTACTGGCGGATTACCTCGAGTTGCTGATCTTTTTGAGGCGCGTCGCCCTAAAGAGGCAGCAATACTTGCTGAGCATACTGGTACTGTAAGTTTTGGAAAAGAAACCAAGGGTAAGCGTCGTTTAGTTATTACGGATGAGGATGGAGAGACACGAGAAGAATTAATACCAAAGTGGCGTTTTCTCAACGTTTTTGAAGGTGAGACTGTAGTGCGAGGAGAGATGATTGCTGATGGGGAGCCAAACCCGCACGACATTCTTAGGCTACAAGGAGTGGAAAAGCTTGCGGATTATCTAGTTAAAGAGATCCAGGATGTGTATCGACTACAAGGGGTAAAAATCAATGATAAGCATATTGAGGTTATTATCAGGCAGATGCTTCGCAAGGTAGAGATTGATGCTCCAGGGGATAGTAAGTTCCTAGTTGGTGAGCAAGTAGATAGGGCTAGGGTTCAAGAAACAAATGAAGAGTTGATAGCCAAATCCAAAGAACCAGCATCCTTTAATTCAGTTTTATTAGGTATTACAAAAGCCTCATTGGCAACAGAGTCATTTATTTCAGCTGCCTCTTTCCAGGAAACAACGCGCGTATTAACAGAGGCTGCTGTGCGGGGGATGCAGGATGATCTTAGAGGCCTCAAAGAAAATGTAATAGTTGGCAGGCTTATTCCAGCTGGGACCGGCTATGCTCATCATGAAGAAAGACGAAGAACGGAGGAGGATATTTTGGCTGATGAACTTAAGGGGCTAGAGTCATCAACAGATAAAAATTCCCAGTTAGTTTCAGGGGAAGAATCTCCAGGTAAGGAGGCTATTGAGGATTCCCAGACAGCTCCTGCAGGCTAGTCAGCGTAACTACTAGTTGACAGTTTGTTGTAACGAACCCTAGAATCCCCGCTCTTAAGGCTGGTCAGAACTGGTCAAGACAATTGGAAGCCCTAGATTTTGTTAGGGCTAGGATTAAAGAGGCCCGGATGCTGGAAAACTGGCAACGGGCCAAATTGCATGTATATATAGCTTATGTCAACAGTAAATCAACTAGTTAGAAAGCCCCGTGTGATAAAAAGGGCAAAGAGCAATGTTCCTGCTCTAGGCGCTTCCCCACAGAAGCGTGGTGTATGTACTCGCGTGTACACAACAACGCCTAAGAAGCCAAACTCCGCTATGCGAAAAGTAGCGCGAGTTCGTTTAACAAATGGTTTCGAGGTTACTAGTTATATCGGTGGCGAAGGACATAATCTTCAGGAACACTCTGTGGTTCTAATTAGGGGTGGGCGTGTTAAGGATCTTCCTGGTGTGCGCTACCATGTAGTTCGAGGTACTCTGGATTGTTCAGGGGTAAGCGATCGACGCCAAGGCCGGTCAAAATATGGCGCTAAACGACCAAAGAGCTAGCAAACTCCAGGAACAAATTAAATGTCAAGACGCAGTCAAGCTCCACGAAGAGCAGTATTACCAGACCCCAAGTATGGAAATAGCATGTTAGCTAAATTCATAAATATGGTTATGTTGAGCGGTAAAAAATCTGTTGCTGAGCGTATCGTTTATGGCGCGCTAAATAGAATGGCGGAACGATCAGGGCAAGATGATGATGGAGCTTTGGAGTTGCTTAGCCAGGCACTGGATAATATAAAGCCTGCTGTTGAGGTGAAATCTAGAAGGGTTGGTGGTGCTACGTATCAGGTTCCTGTAGAAGTACGTACCACTCGTAGGGAAACACTTGCGATGCGTTGGGCTATAGATGCTGCTAGAGGCAGATCAGAGAAAACAATGTCATTGCGGCTTGCGCATGAATTAATGGATGCAGCTGAAAATAGAGGAGCTGCAGTTAAAAAACGTGAGGACACCCACCGAATGGCTGAGGCTAATAAAGCTTTTGCTCATTACCGGTGGTAATCAGTCGAATTGAGGCAAGGATGTGGCAAGGCAGACCCCAATAGATCGTTATCGCAACATTGGCATCATGGCCCACATAGATGCTGGTAAGACAACGACAACTGAACGTATTCTTTTCTATACTGGAGTCTCCCATAAAATGGGAGAGGTTCATGATGGCGCGGCTGTTATGGATTGGATGGAACAAGAACAGGAGCGTGGTATTACTATCACTTCTGCTGCTACGACGACTTTCTGGAAAGGTATGGATCAGCAGTTTCCGGAATATAGAATCAATATTATTGATACCCCCGGTCATGTTGACTTTACAATCGAGGTAGAGCGCAGCCTTCGTGTCTTAGATGGTGCGGTAGCTGTATTTTGCTCCGTTGGTGGAGTAGAGCCTCAATCTGAGACTGTGTGGCGCCAAGCTAACAAATATGGCGTTCCTAGGCTGGCTTTTATAAATAAAATGGATAGGTCTGGGGCTGATTTTTTTAGAGTGGTAGAGCAAATAGACTCTCGTTTAAAAGGAAATCCCGTCCCGCTGCAGATACCGATAGGTGCCGAAGAAAATTTTGCAGGTGTCGTCGACTTGGTGAAGATGAAGGCTATTGAGTGGGATGACTCAACTCAAGGGATGAGATATACCGAACAGGAAATCCCTGATAATTTAATTTCTCTGGCAGATGAATGGAGGGAAAAGCTTGTAGAAAGCGCTGCAGAAGCTGAAGAATCATTGCTTGAGAAGTATCTTGAGCATGGAGATTTAGAAGCAGATGATATTAAGCAAGGTTTGAGGATTCGTTGTCTTGCTGGTGAAATAGTTCCTGTACTTTGTGGTACAGCGTTTAAAAATAAAGGTGTACAGGCTGTGCTTGATGCCGTAGTTGAATATATGCCTTCTCCAACGCAGCGGCCAGCTATAAAAGGTGTTTTAGAGAATGATGAAGAGGGCGAGCGGCCATCATCTGATGACGAGCCTTTTGCAGCCTTAGCTTTCAAGATCGCAACTGATCCTTTTGTTGGTAACTTAACTTTTTTTCGTGTGTACTCTGGTGTGCTTAAGTCAGGAGATACGATATTTAATCCCGTTAAGGGCAAGCGTGAACGTATTGGTCGGATACTTCAAATGCATTCAAATGAGCGTGAGGAGCTCAAAGAAGTTAGAGCAGGCGATATAGCTGCTGCTGTTGGTCTTAAGGATGTTACAACTGGTGACAGCTTAACGGATATTAAAGAGCCTATTACTCTGGAGCGTATGGAATTTCCAGAGCCTGTAATAGCAGTTGCAGTTGAGCCAAAAACTAAGGTAGACCAAGAGAAGATGGGTGTGGCATTGTCCAAGCTTGCTAAAGAAGATCCCTCTTTTCGTATGCATACAGACGAAGAGTCTGCTCAAACAATCATATCCGGAATGGGCGAGTTACATCTGGAGATTATTGTCGATAGGCTTAAAAGAGAATTCAATGTTGAGGCAAATGTTGGTAAGCCACAGGTAGCTTATCGAGAAACGATTCGAGCCAAAGTGGAACAAGAGGGAAAATTTGTCCGTCAGACAGGAGGGCGTGGGCAATACGGCCATGTCTTTTTGCGTATTGAGCCGACCGAGTCTGGTGCTGGGTACGAATTTGAAAATGCAATTGTTGGTGGAGTGGTTCCCAGAGAATATATATCTGCGGTTGATAAAGGTATCCAAGAGCAGATGGGCAATGGAGTTATTGCCGGATATCCAGTTGTTGACTGTAAGGTTACTTTATACGATGGTTCTTATCACGATGTGGATTCAAGTGAGGTTGCGTTTAAAATCGCCGGATCCATGGCTTTTAAGGATGGTGCTGCAAAGGCAAAGCCTGTATTGCTAGAACCAATGATGAAGGTAGAGGTTGTTAGCCCAGAGGATTACATGGGCGATGTAAATGGCGACTTAAATAGGCGTCGAGGTGTACTTCAGGGTCTTGATGATTCTCCAATGGGAAAAATCATTCGCGCAGAAGTTCCTTTAGCTGAAATGTTTGGATACGCAACAGATTTGCGTTCCATGAGCCAAGGACGGGCCACTTATACAATGGAATTTAGTCGTTACGTTAGTGTGCCTTCTAGCGTGGCAGATGAGATTATCAAGGCTAGAACTTGAACTTTTTATTTTGATCAAGAGGTAGTTGATCGTGTCCAAAGAAAAATTTGAACGAAATAAGCCGCATGTAAATGTTGGGACTATAGGCCATGTTGATCATGGTAAGACAACGTTGACGGCAGCGCTGACAA
>MDTE01008484.1_pt1 | contig 16584 bp, 14 predicted proteins | sample 811231 | NCBI WGS metagenome assembly MDTE01 (sample SAMN05326651, study PRJNA326480) | marine metagenome | isolation source: seawater | place: Indian Ocean: Red Sea | collected 2010
TGGGCGGAGACGAATTGTTTGCAGGTAATTATATTGATCACCTTAATTATTTAGTTTCGGTAAAAGATAAGAAAATATTTCAAAATGCATATCAAAATTGGGAGAGTCAAATTAAGCCTATAATAAGGTCACCTATTCTTAAAGATTATACAGGCTTTTTAAAAAAAGTAGAAAACAATGACAATGCTACCTGGCACGAAAGAGATTTAATTAAATCATTCTTAAATTTTGAAATAGAAAAAAATGATCAGGAAAAAGAACAGTACTCTGAAGACTTTTTTAGAAATGAATTAAGCAGATGTTTGTTTGAGGAAAACGTCCCATCTCATTTGTTTTCAATGGACCAAATTGCTATGTATCATTCAATCGAAAGTCGATATCCATTTCTATCACCAGATTTATATGAAGCCGTGAATACTATCCCTTCCGAATTTTTAATGAAAAGTTCATTGAGCAAATCAATACTTAGAGACTCATTAAAGAAAAGTGTTCCAGATAAAGTGCTCACTTCAAATAACAAAATTGGGTTTTATTGTGATGTTGCTGAAATTTTTGAGATTAATTCAAAGAAATTTCAAGATTTGTTATTTAATAATTCTAAGTTAAATTCACTGATTAACATTAAATTATTTAAAAATTTACTGCAAAAAAAAGCCATCGACGTTCCAGAATTAAAACTAATATTTAATTTTTTAAATTTGGCTACATTATATGAAGCTTATGATTAATAAACTTTTATCATTTATAAAACACTCTTACCATAGACCTACAGCTAAGTTGGAACATTTTTGTGTTTTGATTTTTAAATTATTTTTGAATGATAAAACAAAACTTGTTTCAGAAAAAATGATGCTTCTAAAATTTCCACCAATTTCAATGGTTTATTTCAATTCTTTAGGAAGATTTTTTTATGCCTTAATAAATTTTTTAAGCATTATATTGGTTAGGAAATTTTTTGATAAATCTCTATCAATTGAAAAATTTGATAATGAAGAAAAGACCATTAGGCAAAAGAAAAATGTCGGGGATAATTTGTCTCCATGGCCACCTCAAGCAATCCATAATTTTGAAGATCAGAAAGAAGTATCAGATGATTTTTTACATAAAATATTTTCATCTTATGAAAAAGCAATTAAGGATGAGAATAAAGAGGAATTAGAAGACTCTCCGTGGTGGACTGAGTTAAGAAAAGAGTTTCAAGGTATTTTTCTCGAAAATCAAGGATTAAATAAAAAATCAATTCAAAACTTCAGAAATGACATAGAATCTAAATCTGCGATACTTAAAGATCAAAATGTGGCTATATCCAAAAAAAATTCAAAATTTACAAATATGATTAATGCAACTTTGCTTGCTTGCCTATATCATAAATATTCTGAGATTATTAATTTAAATACTTTAAGAGCCGTGTCAGATTCTTACGCTGGAAATAATAGCTGTGTTATTTATAGAGGACAAAGGTTAAATCATCGAATTTTGAGATATTCATATTACATATCACAGCTTAAAAATAAGTTGGATTTTAAACAAGACGAGAAAATCACAATTTGTGATATTGGAGGTGGTTTTGGTGGATTGCTAAGATTACTAAAAAATACTTATCTTAATTCGACATGTATACTTGTTGAGTTACCTGAAACTTGTTTACTTGCTAGTTATTTTTTGAAAAAAAACTTTCCAGATTCTAAGATACTTTTGTATTCTGATTTTAATAAAGATGTAAATTATAAAGATTATGATATTGTAATTCTTCCACAAAATATGATAAAAAATTTTGAGGACAAGAGTATAGATCTAGTTTTGAATACAAGTTCACTATCAGAGATGAAAAATGAAACTCAAGATTTTTATTTAAGTCAAATTGAAAGAGTTACAAAAAAATATTTTTATAGCGTAAATAGACATAAATATAAAATGCACAAATATAACGCGCAAGGTTTTTATAACTTAAAATTTAAAAAAAGATGGAACACAATTATTTATGACTTTACACATACTTTTCAATTGGAGTTTTTGGGTAAAGTTGAGGAATAAAATTAATGACAAATAAATTAAAAACTATTGCAATAATTATGGCCAGAGGAGGGTCGAAAGGTTTAGTTGGAAAAAATTTGAAGCTTCTTAACGGGAAACCTTTGATAGCTTACTCTATTGAAGATGCAATTAAATCTGGTGTTTGTGACACAGTATTAGTAACGAGTGATGATGAAGATATAATAAAAGTTTCCAAAGAATACGGAGCTACAGTGTCTTTTAAAAGACCCGAAGAATTAGCTCATGATACTGTTCCCCCAGAGCCAGTTATACAACACGCACTTATTGAACATGAAAAAATTTCTAAAACAAAGTTTGATATTGTGGTTTATTTACAACCAACAGATATTTTCAGACCAAATAATGTAATCTCAGAATGTGTAAAAAAATTAAAGAATAATCCAAAATTAGATACAGTTTTTTCTGCTTATAAAACTCATAAACATTTCTGGAAAAGAAATGAAGATGGATCATTTAAAAGAATTACAGATGGTGATTACGACTCAAGACAAAAAAGAAGGAATACTACATATCGGGAAGATCAAGGTGTCGCTAGCGCTTTTCGAGCTAAACTTATAAGAGATGAATGCATAAGAGTTGGAGAAAATGTTGATATAGTAGAAACTGATGATTTCAGAACAGCTGTAGATATACATTATAAATTTGATTTTTGGTTAGCAGAAACTTTAAAAAGAAAAGAATTAGATAAAAATGAAACTCTTAGAGACGAATTTCTTGGTAGCGATTCTAAGTTTTGGACCCAAAGTATTAGAAATGGTTATGTAAGATCTCATTTAATATTTGCTATGCATGAAACAGGTGTTTTTGAGTCTCTTAAAAATAATGACCATTTATCCTCAGAGGAGTTAGCAAAGAGAAATAAACTAAATCCAGTGTTACTTAAAGGTGTGTTAAATTTTTTATATCACTCGGATAAAATTTTATCCAAGAAGGATGGAAAATTTAGTTTCACAGAATTTGGAAGAAAAAATTTATTTACTGATGCTCTTTTAACCATGTCATTCGGTGCTGTTGGGGCATACTCATGTATTTTAACAGAGCTAGTTCCGTCATTAAGAAATGAGAAAAAATATGGAGAGGATTATATTAGACCAGGCGACCTAATAGCCAAAGGTAGTTATTATACAGGTAGAAAAAACTATCCATGGGTAATAGAAAATATGAAAAAATTGGGAGTAAAAAAAGTAGCTGATTTAGGATGTGGGTCAGCCGATGTTTTAATTAGTTTGTGTCAACAAGACAAAGACCTTTCTGGTGTCGGAGTTGATATATCTGACAAAGCACTTGATGAAGCTAAAGATAGAATTAGTGAAAAAGGCTTACAAAATAGGATCTCTTTAGTGCAAGGAGATTTATATAAACCTTCAACTTATTCAAGTAAAATAAAAGACGTTGACGGATTTAATGCAATTATGGTCATGCATGAGTTTCTTCGTGATGGTAAAGAAAAAGTAATACAAATGTTCAAAGATATGAAAAAGGAATTCAAGGGCAAATATTTTTTTCTCGGTGAATTTGATTGTCTTGAAGACGAAGAGTATCAAAAAATGCCTTATCCAGACCGAATACATTTTTTATTTTATCAGCACGTAATTCATCCGTTAACATGGCAAGGCCTAACATTCAAAGAAGAATGGCTTGACATCTTCAAACAAGCAGATGTTGAATTAGTAAAAATGGAAGATAAATTAAATTTTAGACTAGTACAATTCGTATTGAAATTCTAAAGTGATCAATAAAAAACCTACAGTTTCTATAATAATTCGTACAAAAAACGAAGAAAAATACATTAAGCAATGTATTGAAAAAATTAAAATACAAAGTTTCAAAAGTTTTGAAATTATAATTGTTGATAATTACTCAACAGATTTGACTGTAAAAAAAGCAAAAAAACATTGTTATAAAATAATTAAAATAAAAAAGTTTTCTCCAGGTAAAGCAATAAATGAAGGAATAAAAGTTTCTAGAGGAAGCATTATAGTAGTTTTATCAGCTCATTGTATTCCAGTAAATAATAATTGGTTAAAGAATTTAATAAATGACCTTAAAGATAAAAAAGTAGCAGGTGTTTATGGCAGGCAAGAACCAATGAAATATACAAGCGATGTAGACAAAAGAGATTTACTTACAATCTTTGGCTTAGATAAAAAAATACAGATTAAAGACACCTTTTTTCACAATGCTAACAGTGCCTTTAGAAAAGAAGTTTGGAAAAAAATACCTTTTAATGAAAAAGCAACAAATATTGAGGACAGAATTTGGGGAGAAAAAGTTATCTCAAAAGGATACAAAATTATATATGAGCCTAGTGCAAGCGTTTACCATTTCCATGGAGTTCATCAAAATTTAAATAAGAAAAGGGCTCAAAACGTAGTAAGAATTTTAGAGTCACTGGATACTTTTAAAAAAGACGATAGTTCAATAAATTACACAGGATTAAAAGTTTTAGCGTTGGTGCCTGTAAAAGGAAGATCAATAAATTTTGAGGGTAAACCACTTATTAAAAAAACGCTGGAAGCTGCAAAAAAATCAAAATTCATCTCCGAGATCGTTGTTGCTACTGATGATAAAAAAACAGCAAAATTTGCTAAGGCAAATGGAGCAAATGTACCTTTTATAAGGCCTTCTTATTTATCAAAACCTAGCACAAAATTATTAGACGTTCTTGAGTATAGTATTAAAAGTTTAGAAAGAAAAAAAATTTATTATGACTTAGTAGTTATACTTGGAAACTCATACCCATTTAGGTCAGAAGATTTAATTGATAAAATGATTAAAAAACTTTTAGAAGAGGGATCTGATACATTAATAGCAGCAATAAAAGAAAGTAGAGGTATATGGTTATCAGAAAGCGATAATAGTAATGTCGATCTGATAAACGATCCAACCACACCAAGAAATTTAAAAAAAAAACATGCATTTATAACTTTGTTTGGACTTTGTTGTGTAACACATCCCTCAAATATTAGAGAAAAAAATATATTCAAAAAAAACTACTCTATATATAAAATTAATGATGTTTTAAATTCAATTGACATTAATAATCTTAAGAAGTCAAAAATGTTAGAAAAAACTTTAAATAAAATTAGGTAATGAACAGATGAAAAATTTTAAATTAGCATTTGTTGGCTGCGGAAAAGTTGCAAATCATTATAAAAATTTAATTAAACAAAATCCTATAAAAAATCTTGAAATTTCTGGTGTTTGTGACTCAAACTTAGAAACTGCTAAAATTTTTAGTGAGAAATTTAGTAAAAAATATTTTAATGATTTGGATAAAATGTTATCGGGAATTGAAATTGATCTTGCAATAGTCTGCAGTCCATCTGGAATGCACTATGAGCAATCAAAAAAAATAATAGAAAACGGTAATAATTTAATTGTTGAGAAGCCCCTAACTCTTACTGTTCATCAATCAGAAGCTCTTAAAGAAGCAGCTTTAAAAAAAAATGTAATTTTGAACGTTGCTTTTCAAAATAGACTCAATCCGGCTATTCAAATTTTAAAAAAAAATTTCGAAAAAAAAAGGTTTGGTAAAGTTGTTACAGCAACGGTAAGGCTAAGATGGTGCAGAAAACAAGAATATTATAATGATGCTTGGCATGGTAAATGGTTTAGTGATGGGGGCGTTATTAATCAGCAGGCAATTCATCATATTGATGCTTTTAATTGGATTGTAGGTCCAGTAGAAAAAGTATGTTCGCTTTCAGCTAATCAACTTAATAAATTAGAAGCGGAAGATACTTTTATTTCAATATTAAAATTAGATAATGGTGGCTTAGGAACTATAGAGGCAACTACAGCTGCTAGGCCAGAGGATTTTGAGGCCTCGATATCAATAGTTGGTGAAAAAGGCATGGCAGAAATTGGAGGTATAGCCCTCAATGAAATAAAAAAATGGAAATTTGTTAAGCCCGAAGATGATGATGAGAAAGTTTTCGAAAAATATTCTCAAAAAGTACCTAATGGATTTGGATTAAGTCACATATCTTTATTAAAAGAAGTTATAAACACCATAATCAAAAAAGAAAATAAAACCGTGATATCGGCAGAGGACAGTATTAAGACTACAAAGTTAGTTCATGCACTTTATAAAAGTGATGAAGAAAAAAATTGGATAAAATTGAAAGATAATCCTGTATCAAGTAGATTGGGTAAAAATAATTAATATGAAAATTGAAAATAAATTTCCCACAAAAGACATAAGTGAAGAAGATTTAAAAACCAAATTTCCGCTGGTTGCCAAAAAAAATCCAACTCATCAAAGTAAATTTGAAGTAGCTGGAGTGGAGTTCGGAGGAAACTTAATTCCAATTTTCGCTGGCCCAAACATGGTAGAGTCCAGAGATCTTATATTTGATGTAGCAATAAATGTTAAAAAGAATGGGGCTCACTTTTTAAGAGGAGGCGCTTTTAAACCGCTGACATTTCCATATAGAAGTGAAAAGTATACTGAGACTAGGGAAGAAGGAATTAAGTGGTTAAATGAGGTGAAAAAAGAAATAAAAATTCCAATAATTACAGAAATTATGGAAGAAAAATTTATTCCGTTAATCAGCGAGGTCACAGATATCATTCAAATTGGAAGTAGAAATATGCAAAATTATCCTTTCCTTACCGCATGTGCAAAAACTGGCAAACCGATAATGCTAAAAAGACATTATGGCGCTTCTCTTAGAGACTGGTTGGGAGCTGCAGAATATATTTTGTATGAGGGTAATAAAAAAGTTATTTTATGTGAGAGAGGAGTTTCTGTTCCCCACACTCATAGATCGACGTCAAGATTTCTTTTAGATCTTCAAGTAATACCAGCAGCGAAAGAGGTAACTCATTTACCAATTGTGGTTGATCCATCACATGCAACTTTTTGGAGGCCATGGGTTGAGTCAATGTCTTTAGCTGGAATTGCTTCTGGAGCAGACGGAGTAATGCTCGAGGTTCATCCTGATCCTAAAAATTCTGCAGTGGACCCTCTACAGCCAATTGACTTTAAGGAATTTGGCGAGCTTGTTAAAAAGATGGATCGTGTCGCTAAGGCTAGCTTTAATAGAAAAGTAATTAAGTAAGAATTTATGGAAAAAATAAGAAAATTCATTTCCAATAAGAATGTATCCTCTTCATACAAGAATTACTGCGCAATAATTGGCGGTGCTCCATCCAAAGGAGCTAGATCTCCAAAACTTTGGAATAAGGCATTTAAGAAATATAAAATTAAAAACAATATGATAGCACTCGATGTGAACAAGAAAAATTTACCTAAGCTTTTAAAAGCCTTAGACAAAGATAAAAATTTTATCGGTGGTTGTATAACAGTTCCTCATAAAGAAAAAGTTTCAAGTTGGTTAAAAAATAGGCTTACTCGAACTTCTAAAAAAATTGGGGCAGTAAACTGTCTCTTTAGGGATAAAAAAGGTAATTTAATGGGAACAAACACTGATGGAGAAGCTGCTTTAAAATCTTTTAAAAATACTTTTGGAACTATCGGGAAGAAAAAGATATTACTTTTAGGTCCTGGAGGAGCAGGCAAAGCCGTAGCTTCTTATTTCTCAAACGAAATAATAAACAAAAGAAACCTTGTCATAGTTGGTAGAACAGAAATCTCTAAAAATTTTTCCAAACAAATTAGAGCTCAATGGATTAATTTTAAGAAATTAAAAAGGTTAAGTTTAAAAGACTTTCAAATTGTTATTAATTGCACTTCAATTGGCTTTGGTAAAGATGTAAACAAAACACCTATTAATTTACAAGATTTCAAAACTGTAAAAAGAAATACTTTGGTTTTTGATATTATATACAAACCTCTTAAAACAAAATTTTTACGATTAGCAAAAAAAAATAAAGCAAAAATTTTAAATGGGCTTGATATGAACTTAAGGCAAGCGGTTATAGCTTTTGGCTACACCAATAAAAAATTAAAAAGCAATTCTATTACACTTAAATATATGCGTTCAGCATAAATTATTATGTTCAGTTTCATTATGAAGCTTTTAAAGATTAGGTGGAAATTTAAAAAACCACCTCAAAAAAAAGTTTTGATTTATGATAAAGAATCAAAAAGTCTTGCACCCTTTTTGTTTAAAGAGGATGAATGTCATACATTATATGTAAGATATGAAGAAATTAATTTATATATATTAATTAAGACATTTTTAAATACTGGTTTTTCTAAAATGAAAGATAATTATAAGTACTTTTATTGCAAATTTGTTAATCCTCAAATTATATTTAGTGATTTTCATGATGATATTGCTTTCTTTAGATTAAAAAATAATTATTCAAAAGCAAAATATGTTTGTATACATGAGCAGAATTCTGATCTTAGATTTTTTAGAACATGCGAAAATTATTATAAAGAAAATAAAGAGAAGTTAAGAGCAGATATTATGTTTGTTTTAGGTAAATACTATAAAAATAAATTTTCAAATTATATAGACTCAAAAATAATCTCTATAGGCGCATTTAAAAATAATTTTTTTAAAAAAAAACAGGAAACTAATAATAATAACTCCATTCTTTTTATTTCTCAAATAAGAGCATTCCCTGAAGAAAAGATCACACCCAAGTACAAAGTCAAAATTGATAATGAAATAAAAATAGTTAGGGCTCTTTTATCTTATTGTAATAGGAAAAATTATAAACTCGAAATAGCAGCAAAAAGCACAATAGATAAACTTGAGTTTTACAAAAGAAAATTTGGTGACGGAAATTATACTATTTATGTTAGAAAAAAAGAAATTACCCCCGATGAGCCAGCACCATACGATCTAGTTAATAAGAGTTCGTTCGTAGTTTTTACAAATTCAACATTAGGATTAGAAGCTCTCATCAAAGGTATCAAGGGAGTTGCTTTTCCACCAGAGCAATTTCCTATTGAAGATCATGAAAAAAAATTTTCTAAAAGTGGGCCATTCTGGAGTGAAAATTTTGATGAGAAAATACTTGAGAAATATTTAGACCAGATAAAAAATTATAACGAAGATGAATGGAAAAAAATTGTAAATGAAAATATAGGAGATCTTATTGAATATGATCCTATGAATTCTAAATTAGCAAAGACTATGAGCGATTTAAATATAAAGACGCTGATTAATTAAGGTACAAATGATGAAATTGAGAACGATAAGAGAAATAATTAAAGTAGCCGAAAAAAAAATAAAACCAAATGCATTTAAATGGATTAATGGTGCTGCTGAATTTGGTAATACTTGCGATCGAAATAGAGATATATTTAGACAAATAGGAATAGTGCCAAGAGTTCTCAACAATAATAAAAATATAAATATTTCTAAAAATTTCTTTGGTAGAAAATGTTCAGCGCCTATTTTATTCAGTCCCTTAGGTGGAACAGATCAATTTAACAAAAAATCTGAATTTATTTTTTCAGAAATTGCCGAAAAAAATAAAATCCCATATTTTTTTCCAAATAATTCTGGTCATACGATTAGAGAGATAAATCCTCTTAAGAAGAAACAATTTTTAAATAGATCAATGTACTTAGATAACGACCTAAATTTCTGCAAAAGGGAAATTTCTGATGCAGAAAAAAATGGCTGTCATAGCATTACTATCACAGTTGATAGCCCAGTAAGGCCAGTAAGTTATAATAAAATTGACCAAAATTATGACGCTAGAAAACACTATGCAACAAAACCTTTAAATTATTTTCGAAAAAAAAAGGGAAAACCATTAACTTGGAATGTGATTTCAAAAATTAGAAAAATGACAAAAAAACCGATAATTTTGAAAGGAATATTATCTAAACACGATGCTTTGAGGGCTTATAACTTAGGAATGGACGGAATTTGGATTTCAAACCATGGCGGCAGAATTTTAGAAAGCGATGTGACTGCTGTTGAAGTTTTAAGTGAAATAAGAGAGAAGCTTCCAAAAAAAGTAACAGTGATTTGTGATGGTGGCATAAGAACTGGTACTGATATTCTTAAAACCATCAGTTTAGGGGCAGACTTTGTTTCAATAGGTAGACCATTAATTTATGGTTTGATTGCAAATTCGAAAGAAGGTGTTAATAAAGTTATAGAGCTTTTAAAATTTGAATTTTTAAATTCTATGAAACTCGCTGGAGCCTCAAATTTTGACGATATAAAAAAATTGAAAAAAATATTAAGATTTTATAATGAAAGTAGATAAAAAAATTACAAAAAAAAACTCTAATTGGAATTTTAAAGGCAATGTCTATAAATATTTTGATAAACATATAAAAAAATCAATTCCTTTTTATACCGAAGCTCAAAATTTATATACTCAGTATACTGATTTTTTTTTACAAGATAGATCGAAAATAATTGACTTAGGATCTTCAACAGGTGTTTTTTTAAATAAAGTTTATGATAGACATAAACTTAACCAAAAAAAATTAAGCTTTATAGGAATTGACAACACAAAAGAAATGATCAGTTTTTGTAAAAAAAAATATAAACAAAAGAAAAATTTAAAATTTTTACATAAAGATATTGAAAAAATAAATATGCAGTCATCTTGTATAATTTCATCATTTTATACTATTCAATTTATTTCTCCGAAAAAAAGACAAAAAATAATCAATAAGATTTATAAAGGTTTAAACTGGGGTGGCGCTTTTTTCTTTTTAGAAAAAGTGAGAGGTAGTGATGCAAGATTCCAAGATATGCTTACTCAAACGTATAATGAATTCAAAGTTTCTGAAGGATTTTCAGCAGATCAAATAATGGCTAAAAGCAACTCCTTAAAAGGAGTTCTCGAACCATTTTCCACTTCAGGTAATTTAAGTCTTTTAAAACGGGCTGGTTTTAAAGATATCATGACGGTTTTCAAGTATGGTTGTTTTGAAGGATTTTTAGCAATTAAATAATTTATTTAAAAAATTTAGTAAATATTCTAATTAGAAAAATCAATGTATAAAAAAATTACTACTATGATGTCAAAAAAACAAATGGCATCTTTATATTATTTTATTTTTTTATCATTCATCACGATGATATTAGAAACAGCAGGTATTGGATTAATCATTCCTCTTATTCAATCTATAGCCTCAGATGGCATGAACCAACAACTTTTGGTATTTTTAAATATCTTTAATTTAAATCCCACTTCAAAACATAGCCTCATTCTTATTCTTACGCTAATAATCGGAATTGTTTATACATGTAAAGTTTTATTTTTAACATATTTTGCTTATGCAGAAGCCAAGCTATTATCTGACTTAAGTGTTTCACTATCAAATAAATTATATGACGTGTATTTAAACAAACCTTACAGTTTTCACTTAAATAATAATTCTGCTAAGTTAACAAGAAATATCGATGAAATTGCTTTAGTTGTTGGAGTAGTTAAAGCATCAATACTTTTAATCACCGAAGTAGTTGTATTTATAGGAATAGCAACATTTGTTATCTTATACGAACCGACAGGATCTTTGATAATAATTTTTTTTCTTGGTTTTTTCGGTTTTATCTTTTTTAGAAATATTCAACTAAAAGTTAAAGATTTGGGAAAAACTAGACAAACTCATCGAGCCATTTATCTCAAATATTTGAGAGAAGGCCTTAGGTCTATAAGAGATATCAAAATCTTACAAAGATCAAATGAGATGGTAAAATCGTTCACTGCAAATAACATCGTTCTAAATTTAACTGAACTTAAGAGAAAATTTATCAGCGCTTTACCTAGGCTATGGTTGGAATGGTTGGTTGTTATCAGTTTTATAATTTTGATACTTTCAATGGTTTTACTTAATAGAGATTTACAAAATGTTGTTATATTACTTGGTTTATTTGCGGCCGCAGCATTTAGAATTTTGCCATCATTGACGAGGATTATGAACTCAATACAAAATATCATATTTTATAGACCAGCAGTAGATACAATCTACAAAGAATTTAGTAACAAGAAGTTTTCGGAAATTAAAACTGCAAATAACAAAAATAAAAAAGCCCATTTGATTAAAGAGATCAATCTTAATAATGTTAATTTTAGATATTCTACGAAAGATTCAATTTTATTAAAAAATATAAATTTTAAGATAAAATGTGGCACTGCTATTGGCTTGATAGGAGAAAGTGGAGTGGGCAAAACCACATTAATAAATATAATTTTGGGCCTAATAAAACCATTTTCCGGAAGCGTTGAGGTGGATGGAACAAATATTGATGAGGATATCAAAAATTGGCAAAATCAAATTGGTTATGTTCCACAAGATATTTATTTAAGTGATGACACTATAAAAAATAATATTGCTTTTGCACTACCCGAAGAAAAAATTAACAAACAAGCAGTAGATAGAGCTGTAAATAATGCTAAGCTTGAAGATCTAATAAGAAATTTATCTAACGGTATTGAAACAAAAATTGGTGAGTTTGGAGATAGAATTTCTGGCGGTCAAAGACAGCGTATAGCAATAGCTCGTGCGCTATATACAAATCCTAAAATATTAATACTAGATGAATTTACTAATTCATTAGATTTAAACACAGAAGAGAAGATTATAAATGAAGTTAATACTCTAAAAGGAGAGAAAACTATAATTATGATTGCTCATAGATTATCTACATTAAAAAATTGTGACTATGTTTATAAGCTCGATAAAAACGGGATCAGTCAGGAGAAGTTCAAAAGATGAGTCAAAATATTTTAGTGGTAGGAGGTGCTGGCTATATCGGCACTGTCGTCTCAGACCATTTCTTAAAAAAAGGTTTTAATGTTATCTGTGTTGATAATTTCTTGTACGAAAATTCATTTTCTATATATAATTTAAAAAAAAATAAAAAATTTAAATTTATTCTAGGAGATCTTAGAAATAAGGACTTAATCAATGAACTTTTAGATAAATGTGATGCAGTAATTATTTTAGCTGGATTAGTTGGAGACCCAATAACAAAAAAATATCCTCAAATCTCCACAAAAATAAATTTTGACGGAACTAAAAAATTAATTGAAAACTGTAAAAATAAAAAAATTGAAAAAGTAATTTTTGTTTCTACTTGCTCAAACTATGGTTTAAGTGACACAAATTTGCCTTTAAATGAAGAGGCAGAATTAAAACCATTGTCATTGTATGCTAAGCATAAGGTTGAAATAGAAAAATATATAATTTCTCAAAAAAGTTCTAAAAATTTTAGCCCTACTATACTACGTTTTTCCACTGCTTTTGGTCTATCTTCGAGGATGCGATACGATTTAACTATTAATCAATTCACTAAGTCAATTTATTTTAAAGAAAAGTTAGATGTTTACGACTCAAAAACATGGCGGCCTTACTGTCATGTTAAAGACTTTGGTATTGCTTTAGAGACAGTACTATCGGCTGAAAAGAAACTTACTGATTTCGAAGTATTCAATGTTGGTGGTGATCAAAATAATTTTACTAAAAAACAAATAGTTGAGTTAATTAATAAATTTATTCCAATCAATGAAGTAACTTTTACTGATAAGACGCAAGATCCAAGAAATTATAAAGTTAATTTTTCTAAAATCAATAAATTATTAAACTTTAAGATCAATTTTACTGTAGAGGACGGTATTAAAGAGATAATCGAGTACTTTAAAAAAAATAATGAAAAACTTGAAACATGTAATGACCTTAAATTCGGTAACTATATAATTAATAAAAAAAACTTATGAGAGCACTATCAGCAAAAAACGTTGTAAATGCAATTAGAAGTGTTTTGGGCAAGGGCGCTCATCAACTTCATGAACCGCTGCTTAAGGGGAAAGAAATTATCTTTGTAAGTGATACAATCAAAAGAAATTTCGTTTCAACAGCTGGTGAGTATGTAAATAGATTTGAGAAAGCAGTTAAAAAATTTTCTAAATCTAATCACGCAATTGCTGTTGTAAATGGCACACAAGCGATATTTGTCTCGCTTAAAGTTCTTGGCGTAAGAAAAGATGATGAAGTTTTGGTCCCAGCATTGACTTTTGTCGGTACAGTTAACGCGATTAGCTATATTGGCGCACATCCACACTTCATCGATTCATCTTGGGAAAATTTTGGGGTCAATTGTGATAAATTAGAAAAATATTTAAGTAAAAATGCACAAATAATAGGCAATAGATGTATAAATAAATCAACTGGAAAGGTTATTAAGGCCATTGTGCCAGTGCATATTTTTGGACACCCCTGTGATATTGAGAAAGTGATTAAAATTTCTAAAAAATTTAAACTCGCTGTTGTTGAAGATGCTGCAGAGGCATTGGGGAGTTTTCATAAAAAAAAACACCTAGGAACTTTTGGAGATATTGGTTGTTTTAGTTTTAATGGAAATAAAATTATAACAACAGGTGGAGGCGGGATGATAATAACCAATCAAGCTAAATTAGCAAAAAAAATTAAACATCTTACTACTACTGCAAAACTAAAACATAAATGGGAATACATTCATGACGAGGTCGGATATAATTTTCGTATGCCAAGTATAAATGCAGCGCTTGGTTTAGCCCAATTACTTAAATTGAGAACTTTTTTAAAGGCAAAAAGAAAACTTTTTTATAAATATATGAAAGTTCTTAAAGATATTAATGGAATTAGTTTGTTTAAAGAGCCCAAAAATGCAAAAAGTAATTATTGGTTACAAACTTTAATCTTAGATAAAAAAAATTCAAAATTTAAGAATAAAATTTTAAAGGAATTTCACAAAAAAAAAGTTTTTTCAAGACCAACATGGCAACTAATCTCAGATTTAAAACCTTATAGAAATAATCAAAAAATGGATTTATCAATTGCTAGGGACATTTATAAAAGATCTATCAATATACCTAGTAGTCAAAAATTAATAATAAAAAATAAATGAAGGAAATTTTACTAATCGGAGCTGGGGGACATTGTTTGTCATGTATTGATGTAATTGAATCAGAAAAAAAATTTAAAATAGTTGGTTTAATTGATAATAAAAATATAAAAATTAAATACGGGTATAGAGTATATGCAGAGAATAGTTTAAAGAAATTTTCTAAAAAGATTAAATATGCTTTTATTACTGTTGGTCAAATCTCAAATTCAAAAATTAGAGAAAAATTATTTAAAAAAATTCTCAAACATGGATTTCAAATTCCTAAAATTGTTTCACCTATATCTTATGTATCGAAGAGAGCCAATGTAGGAGATGGGACAATTATAATGCACGGCTCTATAATTAATGCGGGCGCTATGATAGGAAAAAATTGTATAATAAATAATAAAGCATTGATAGAGCATGATGCAATTATTAAAGATCATTGCCATATATCAACCAATTCTACTATTAATGGTGAAGTAGTAGTTAATAAAAACTCATTTATTGGAAGTTCCGCTGTAATTAAACAAAAAATCAAAATTGGTGAAAACTCTTTTGTTAATTCAAATTTATTTATTGATAAAAATTTGAAAAATAATTCAAAAATTTATGAAAAATAGAACAATCGTAATCGCAGAAATAGGTGTAAACCATAATGGCAGTGTTACATTAGCAAAAAAACTTATCGACGTGGCAAAGAAATCTGGTGCAGACTTTGTAAAATTTCAAACTTTTAAAACTGAAAATTTAGTTTGTAAAAATACGAAAGCAGCAAAATATCAAAATTTAAATTTAAAGAGAAAGACAAGTCAATACAATATTCTTAAAAAATTGGAACTTACAGACAATGATTTTAAAACTTTATTGAAATATTCGAAAAAAAGAAAAATTGGATTTCTTTCAAGTCCATTTGATTTAGACAGCCTTGAATTACTTCTTCGTTTAAAAATATTTGATATTAAAGTAGCCTCAGGTGAAATAACACATTATATTTTTTTGAAGAAATTAGCAAAATTTGCTAAGAGAGTCTTTTTGTCCACAGGAATGTCAACGATCGAGGAAGTATCGAAAGCTGTAAATATTCTTGTTAAGGGAGGGATGAATAAGAAAAATATCACAATTCTTCATTGCCATACAAATTATCCGACCGAATTTAAAGAAGTAAATTTGCGAGCAATGAAAAGCATTGAAAGAAAATTTAATATTGATGTTGGTTATTCTGACCATACGATCGGAGAAGAAACCGCGATAGCAGCTGTAGCATTGGGGGCAAAGGTCATAGAAAAGCATATTACACTCAGTAAAAAAATGATTGGTCCAGATCATAAAGCAAGCATGGAGCCTTCCAGTTTTATCAAGTATGTTAAAGCGATCAGAAACACCGAGCATTTAATGGGCTCTAATATTAAAAAACCTACAAAAAATGAATTAAAAATTAGGAAATTAGTTAGAAAGTCAATAATCGCAAAAAAACCAATCAAAAAAGGAGAATTATTTTCTAGTTCAAATCTCATATGTAAAAGGCCTGAGGGAGGTATTTCACCAATACATTGGGATAAAATAATCGGAAAAAAGTCAAAAAAAGATTTCAAAGTAAACCAATTTATAAGATTGAAATGAAAATTTGTTTTATTACCAGTACAAGAGCTGACTTTGGTTTATTGAATAATGTGATAAAAAAAGTAAGAAATAAAAAAAAATTTAAAGTACAATTAATTGCGTCAGGCACTCATTTTTCGAAAAAATTTGGTTCAACTTTTAA
>MDTE01158668.1_pt1 | contig 16583 bp, 15 predicted proteins | sample 811231 | NCBI WGS metagenome assembly MDTE01 (sample SAMN05326651, study PRJNA326480) | marine metagenome | isolation source: seawater | place: Indian Ocean: Red Sea | collected 2010
AAAATTCACAAATGCACCAAACTCCATAATCTTCATTACTTTACCTGAATAAATTTTATTTAGTTCAGCTTTTGCAGTGATGTCTTTAATCATTTGCATTGCCATACCCCTTGACTCCTCGTCAGGAGCAGCCACTGTGACTATCCCTTCATCATTTATATCAACTTTCGCACCTGATTTTTCTACAATTTCTCTTATTGTTGCTCCACCTTTTCCGATTACAGCAGCAATATCTTTTTTATCAACAGTTACTTTCTCCATTTTTGGAGTATATTTCCCAACAACAGATCTTGAAGCAGATAAAGCTTTGTTCATCTCACCTAAAATATGAATTCTTCCATTTTTTGCCTGACTTAAAGCCTGTTCCATAATCGCAAATGTAATACCAGTAATTTTGATATCCATTTGAAGTGAAGTAATTCCGTCTTTAGTTCCTGCGACTTTAAAATCCATATCACCTAAGTGATCTTCATCACCAAGAATGTCAGATAAAACACTAAAGTCATCACCCTCTTTAATTAAACCCATAGCAATACCTGCAACTGGTTCTTTAATTGGAACACCTGCATCCATGAGAGCAAGTGATGATCCACACACTGTTGCCATTGAGGAAGAACCATTAGACTCTGTAATCTCCGATACAATTCTAAATGTATATGGAAAAGTCTCTTTTGAAGGCAACGAGGAATTAATCGCTCTCCAAGCTAATTTACCATGACCTATTTCACGCCTACCAGTACCAATTCTACCAGTTTCACCTACAGAAAAAGGGGGGAAATTATAGTGAAGCATAAATCTTTCTTTTTGTAAGCCATCTAAACTTTCTACTCTTTGTTCGTCATCTGAAGTGCCTAAGGTTGCTACAACAATTGCTTGCGTTTCTCCTCTTGTAAACAAAGCTGAGCCATGAGTACGTGGCAAAACACCTACCTCGCAAGAAATAGGTCTAACATCTGAAAGTCCTCTGCCATCAATTCTGTTTTTGTTTTTAAGAATATCTGTTCGTACTATTTTTTTCTCCAAATTTTTAAGTTCTGAGTTAATGTCAAGATCAGAATAATTTTCATTATCTTCAAATAACTTTTTTGCTTTGTCGGTTATTTCTGAAATTTGATTTGATCTGTCTTGCTTATCCCTTGTTGCAAAAGCTTTTTTCAAATCCTGTGTAAAAGAATCTTCTAAAATTTTCTTTACTTCAGACAAGTCTTTTTTCTCAACAGTCCATTCAGGCTTTTTACACTCTTTTGCAAGTTCTTCTATCATTTCGATCACAGGCACGAAACCTTCATGACCAAATTTAACTGCATTTAACATTTCTTCCTCACTTAATCCGTTGGCCTCAGACTCTACCATTAATACGGCATCTTTTGTGCCGGCAACAACTAAATCAAGATTTGACTTTTCTAGCTCCGTCTTTGAAGGATTAAGAATATACTTTCCATCAACAAAACCTACTCTTGAAGCTCCGACTGGCCCCATGAAAGGCATTCCTGAAATAGCTAAAGCTGCCGAAGATGCATTGATTGCCAGAATATCTGGTTGATTTTCTTTATCATATGAAATTACAGTTGGTAACAACTGCACTTCATTTTTAAATTCTTCAGGAAACAATGGTCTGATTGGTCTATCAATCAATCTTGATATTAATGTTTCACTTTCAGTTGGTCTTGCTTCTCTTTTAAAATATCCACCAGGTATTTTTCCGCCTGCATAATATTTTTCTTGGTAATTCACGGATAAGGGGAAATAATCCATATCTGGATTCACTTTTTTTGCTCCTACCACTGTTGCTAAAATAACTGTCTCTCCACATGAAGCTATGATTGCTCCGTCCGCTTGTCTTGCTACTTTGCCTGTTTCTAAACTTATCTTCTTTCCTGCTACTTCTATTTCTTTCTTATATATTTTAAACATTTCATTTCCATTTCTTTTCGTTTCATTCCATTCTATCCAACTTGATCTTTACTTTCTTAAATTTAATTTAGACAGTACATTTTTGTATGAGTCCATTTTATTTTTCTTAAGGTACTCTAACAATTTCTTCCTTTTATTCACTGCTCTTAGTAATCCAACTGAAGAATGCTTATCTTTTTTAAATTGTTTTATATGTTTTGAGAGAATTTCTATTTTCTCAGTTAGCAATGCAATCTGGATTTCAGAGGATCCTGTGTCTTTATCATGAATTGCTAATTCTTTTACCTTGCTGTTCATACTTTATTTTCCTTATTTGTTGTTTGTTTAATTAAGTTTTCAATTTTTTCTGCATATTCAAAAGACTCATCTTTTCTAAAAAGTAATTTTGGTAAAAATTTTATAAATACTTTTTTAGATAAAATTTTTCTTATTAAGAAAGAATACTCTTTAAGTTGATAAATTACTTCATCAGCATTTTTTCCCCCCAAAGGCATCACATATGCTTTTGCTATTTTTAAATCTTGGCTCATTTTAACTTCTGTGACTGTAATTGTATTAGTTTCTAAGTTAGGCACTTTTGCCTCATTTTTTATAAAAATCATACTTAAAGACTGTTTAATCATTTCACCAACTCTAAGCTGTCGTTGAGATACTGGTTTACCTATTCTATCAGCCATTATATTGTTCTTTCTTTTGATGTTACATTAAATGCTTCTATTAAGTCATTTTTTTGAAAATCTATATAATCTTTTATCGTAATCCCGCACTCCTGACCATTGCTTACCTGTTTTACTTGATTTTTTTCTCTGAATAATGTGCCAACTTTTCCAGTATAAATAATTGCACCATCTCTAATCAATCTTACGTCTGAAGTTCCATTGATTTCACCTTCAGTAATTTTACAACCTGCAACTTTTCCTGCACCAGAGACTTTGAAAATTTCTAATATCTGTGCGGTGCCTGTAATAGTTTCTTGAAAATCGGGAGTAAGCAAGCCTGACATTTTTTGTTTAATATAATCTAAAACTTCATAAATAATATTGTAGGAGGAGATTTTGATATTTTCATTTTCTGCCAGTTTCTTTGCCTCCTTACTTGGTTTAACATTAAAAGCTATTAAAACCGCGTTTGAAGCTTTAGCTAGTGTTACATCTGTTTCAGTAACCATACCTATATCGGCTAAAATAATTTTCGGTTTTACTTCATCATGTTTAATTTGACTTATAGCATTTTTAATTGCTTCGGATGAACCATGTACATCTGATTTAATAATTAAGTTTAGCTCTTCTGTTGACTTATCTGAAAAAGCAGATTCTTGAGTAGCAAATGATAGTGGATTTTTCCCATCTTTTGATTCTGCTGCTCGATTTTCACTCAGTGTTTTTGCCTCCTTCTCATTATTTAATACAATAAAATCATCTCCTGACTTTGCGGCACCATTAATGCCCAAAATTTCAACAGGAGTTGATGGGAGCGCCTCATTAATATTTTTTCCTTTATCATTAATAATTGCTCTAATCTTTCCCCACTTTAGTCCACTTACAAAAAAATCACCTTTTTTAAGTGTACCAGTGGTAACAATTATTGTTGCCACTGGACCTCTTCCTACATCGATTTTTGACTCTAAAACTACTCCTGTTGCTTTTGACTCAAAGTCAGTTTTTAAATCTAAAATTTCAGCTTGAAGAATAATTGCCTCAACTAATTTATCCAAATTTAATTTTGTTTTTGCAGAGATTTCAACCATCAAAGTATCTCCTGATAAATCTTCTGCAATTAACTCATGTTCTAATAATTGATTTTTAATTTTTTGTGGATCTGCTTCTGGTAAATCACATTTATTAATAGCTACAACAATTGGAACATTTGCAGCTTTTGCGTGTTTAATTGACTCAACAGTTTGAGGTTTTACTCCATCATCTGCCGCAACTACTAAAACTACAACATCAGTCAATTTGGATCCTCTAGCTCTCATTTCCGTAAAAGCAGCGTGACCTGGAGTATCAATAAAAGTTAATTTATTAGACTGACTTTCAATTTGATAAGCTCCAATATGTTGTGTAATACCTCCAAATTCACCAGATACCACATTGGCACTTCTCAAAACATCAAGAACAGAGGTTTTGCCATGATCAACATGACCCATTACCGTTACTATTGGAGGTCTATTCTTTAAATTTTCCACTCTTGTTGCTTTGATTTTTTTTATTATTTCTTCTGCTTTTTCCTCTCGAATTGGATTATGTCCAAATTCTTTTACTAAAAACTCTGCAGTATCTGCTGCTAATGTTTGGTTAATTGTAACTGTAACACCCATTCCAAAGAGATATTTAATTACATTACTCGATTGTTCCGCCATTCGGTTTGCAAGCTCTCTAACTGTTATAGCCTCAGGAATATTGATGTCTCTCTTGACAGGTTTTAGATTTTCTTTATTTTCTTCTTTACTTAAATTTTTTTGTTCTTTTTCTCTAGCTCTTCTAACGGAGGCTAAGCTTCTTTCTCTCGCTTCAATTTCATCACTTAAAGCTCTTGATACAGTTAATTTAGTTTCTCTTTTTTTTGTTCCAAGTTTAAATTTTTTACTTTCACTATCTCCTTTTAATCTCTTAGTAGCTCTTTGCTCTGCTAACTTTCTTTTTTCAAAATCGTTGGAATTTGGCGGGGTTTTGCTTGTAAATGACGGCTTAAGAGGTGCCCCTCGACCAAATGGAGATGTTGACTTTGATCTTAATCCAGTGCCTGAAGGTTTAAATGAATTACTTTTTTTGGCAAAATTATTTTTTGTTTTTTCAATTACAGTTGAATTTTTTCCTTGAGTTTTAACAATCTCAATATTTTTGATTGACTTTTTGGCTGTGCCAGAAATTGTTAATTTTGTTTTTTTGTTTTCCATAACTCATCACTCAATCTTTATAAACAATATTTCTTGCAGACATTATTAATTCATCTGCTTCTTCTTTTGATAGGGCAAAATCCTCTAGATAACCTTGAATTTTTACTCTTTCGCCTTTTACAACGTCAAATCCACCTGTTAATTCATCTGATGCAAGATCAGCAAAATCTTCAAGAGTTAAAATTTTTTGTTCTCCTAAAGTCACTAACATTCCTGGTGTTAATCCTTTTAAATTTATTAATGCTTCTTCAAGACCTAAATCTTTTATTCTTTGAGAGATATCTTCTTGATCTTTTACGTGAAACTCTCTTGCTCTTTCAATCAAAGCTTTAGCTGTTTCTTCCTCAATACCTTCAATTTTGATTAGATCCTCTGCATTACTATCTTTAATTTCATCTATTGTCGAAAAACCTTCAGCAACTAATAATTGACCTAACGTTTCATCCAGCTCAAGATTTTTAACAAAATTTTCTGTTTTTTCTTTAAACTCTAATTGTCTCCTCTCAGAATCTTCGGCATCTGTCATTATATTTATTTCATAATTTAACAACTTAGTAGCTAATCTAACATTTTGACCTCTTCTACCAATTGCTTTGCTTAAATTTTCCTCTGTAAGAATTACATCTAATTTTTTTCTTTCCGCATCAACATTTACTCTCTGTACTTCCGCAGGTGAAAGAGCATTTGAAACTAAAATTGCTGGATCTTCTGACCAATTAACTATATCAATCTTTTCACCTTGAAGTTCGTTCACAACTGCTTGGACTCTTGATCCTCTCATTCCAACACAAGCTCCTACTGGATCTAATGAAGTATCTACGGCCTTAACACAAATTTTTGCTCTACTTCCAGGATCTCTTGATGAAGATTTTATTTCAATCAAACCATCATAAATTTCAGGTACTTCTTGAACAAATAATTTTTCCATAAATTTAGGGTGAGCTCTAGATAAAAAAATCTGCTGACCTCTTGGTTCTCTTCTAACATCATTACAATAAGCTTTGATTCTGTCACCTGCTTTAATATTCTCTCTTGGTATCATTTCATTTTTTTGAATAATTGCCTCTGTTCTTCCAAGATCCACAATAACGTTACCAAATTCTAACCTTTTTACAATTCCGCTTAAAATAGTATCTTTTTTATCTATGAAATCATTAAATTGTCTTTCTCTCTCGGCTTCTCTTACATTTGAGCTTATAACTTGCTTAGCTGTTTGTGCCGCTATTCTTCCAAAATCGAAAGATGGGAGAGGTTGTAAAATTTCGTCTCCTATTTTTTTTTCTTTATTTATTTCATTTAAAGAAATCGCATCTTCTAATTTAATTTCGGTGTTAGTATTTTCAGGATTTTCAGAAATAGTTAATCTTCTAAAAAGTTCAATATCACCATTTTCTCTGTTTATTAAAACTTTGATTTCGTTCTCCTGCCCAAACTTAGATTTTGCTGCTTTGGCTATTCCTGTTTCCATTGAACTTATTATTAATTCTTTATCAATAGATTTCTCTAAAGCTACAGCCTCAGCAATTCTTAACAATTCCAGTTTATCTGCTCTTTTATTTAACATTTTTTTGTTTGCTCCAAAAAAAAATGGGCACAAGCCCATTTTTGATATCCAATAATGTAAGTGCAATATATAAAAGTTTTTTTTTAATTCAATAAAAACTATTTTAAAAAAACCTTAGTTTTATCAGTATTTTCCCAAGAAAAAGCTCCATCGTTTTCTGGTGCCCTTCCAAAATGGCCGTATGCTGCTGTTTTCTCATAAATTGGTTTATTAAGTTCTAACATTTCTCTTATTCCTCTAGGGCTCAAATCAAAATTTTCTTTAATTTTTTTTTCAACAAATTTATTTTTTTCTATATCACCATCTAATAGATCTACGTAAATTGAAAGAGGTTTTGAAACACCGATTGCATAAGCCAATTGTATTAAACACTTATTAGCAATCTTTGATGCAACAATATTTTTTGCAATATATCTTGCAGCATATGCGGCTGATCTATCTACCTTAGTCGGGTCTTTCCCAGAAAAAGCTCCCCCACCATGTGGAGCAGCCCCTCCATATGTATCAACAATTATTTTTCTTCCTGTTAATCCACAATCTCCATCTGGACCACCTATAACAAAATTTCCTGTTGGATTAACATAAAACTCATTCTCGTCAAAACCTTCTAGAAAGTTATTTGGAATTGAATTAAGCAAATAGGGTCTTAACAATTCTCTTACTTTAATTTGGTCTATATCAGGTGAATGTTGTGAGGATATGACAACAGATTTTACTTTTTTTGGTTTTCCATTTTCATATTCAAACGTAACTTGACTTTTAGAGTCGGGTTCTATGTTCTTTAGCTTTCCAGATTTCCTATCAATAGACATCAATCTTAAAATCTTATGTGAATAATAAATTGGAGCTGGCATTAATTCGTCGGTCTCATTACAAGCATATCCGAACATGATTCCTTGGTCTCCTGCTCCTTCGTCCTTATTGCCAGATGAGTCTACGCCCATGGCAATGTCTGGCGATTGAGAATGTAGGTGACATTCTATTTTTGTAGCTTCTTTCCAGGTAAAACCATCCTGATCATAACCAATATCTTTTATACAATCTCTAACCTTTTTAATTAATACATCCTTTTTAATTTCAGGACCCCTAACCTCACCAGCTAGAACAACTTTATTTGTTGTAGTTAATGTTTCACAAGCCACTCTTGAAAAAGGGTCTTTAGTTAAGTAACTATCAACTACCATATCGGAAATTCTATCTGAAACTTTATCTGGGTGACCCTCAGAAACTGACTCACTTGTAAAAAGATAATTTTTTAAATTATTCATTGAGAAATTTTATTAAATGAAAATATCAAAAAAATATATAACAAAATTATAATTAAAAACATCTTATTTCCAACTTTAAAAAAAACTGTTTCTTTAAAATCTCTTTTATCCTTAAAATCTATATACCCAGATTGACCAAATTCTATTATACTTTCAACATTACCCGTAGGGTTTATTATCGCTGAAATTCCATTATTTGCAGACCGTAATAAATATTTTCCACTTTCAATCGCTCTAAACACGCTATGTGTATAATGTTGATGTGGTCCAATAGAGTCTCCAAACCATCCATCTTCTGAAATATTTACTATTAAATCAAAACTTGAGTTTTTAAAAATGTTTCCTGAATAAATTATTTCGTAACAGATCAGAGGTAATATTTTTATATTAATATTATTCATCTTAATCGGAATTATTTTTTTATCTTTTCCACTACTAAATGATTGGTAATTATTTGTTAATGACTTAAGCCCCATTTTTCCTAAAATTTTTTCAAAAGGTAAATATTCTCCAAACGGGACCAATTTGACCTTCTTATAATCAGAAATGAGATTTAATTTATGATCAAAAATAGATAACGTGTTGTAAAAATAATTTTGATTATTATTATTTTCATAACTGTTAATTCCAATAGCTAGAAGATGATTTTTATTAAAATTCTTAGTAAACAAAAATTCAAATTCTTTTAATTCCTCTTGATTAATATTTGGAATTATGCCCTCTGGCCATAAAAAAATTGTTTTTGTTTTTAAATCTGGTTTACTAAGCTTAATAAGATCATTAATTACTTCCCCAGTTTCTGAATTTCCATAAAATCTATTTAGATTAATTTTGGAGCCGACTACTCTAAATGTATAATCATTATCAATAATATTTGATGATTGAAATGATTTTATAATATTTGAGCCAATTAAAAAAAGAAAAATTGGTGATATTAAAAAGAAAATACATACCAAGATATCTTTCCTGCTTTCTCTAATTATTAAAAGAGCCGGGCTAGCAAAAAAAGTTATACATAAAATATTAAAACCATAAGTTCCAGTGACTGAAAGTATTTGCAATATTTCTAAATTCTCAGAAAAACTATATGCAATTAAATTCCAAGGAAAACCTGTCAAAATATTACCTCTAAGGAATTCAACTAAACCAAATAATAGTGAAAATAAGAATAAATTACTTAGTGGTTTTTTTGTATCAATTATAAAAAAACAATATGTTGCTAGACCATAAAAAATTCCAAAAAACAATGGAATTAAAATAAGAACAAAAGGGACTAAATAAATGAAGTTTTCATCAAATGTTAGTGAAATTGTAATCCAATATAAATTTGTCAAAAAATATCCAAAACCAAATAACCAACCATAAAGAAACCAATGTTTTTTTTTTGTAATTTTTTTTTTTTTTTGAAAAATATAAATAAAGAATGAACCTATAGTTATAAAATTAATCAATAAATAATTATTTGGAGGCAAACTTAATGAAGTAAAGCCACCAATTATTACCAAAAATAGAAATTCTAAATATTTTTTATTTTTCAAATTAATTAACTTTTTTTATTACATGTTGATAAATATTTTGCTCCTCTTTCAACATTTTTTTATAATCTTTAAGTTTCAGATGATCAAAGCCCAATAAATGCAAAAATCCATGAATAAAAGTTTTTATTACTTTATTTTTAAATAATTTTAAATTTTGATTTTTAGGCCTATTCATAAAATTAAAGCTAATTATTATGTCGCCTAGGTATAATTCTTTATTTTTTGTTTTGTTTCCAAAAGGAAAAGACAAAACGTCAGTCGATTTATTCTTATTTCTGAATTTTTTATTCAATTTTTTAATACTTTTATTATTAGATAATAATAATGTGATTGATAATTTTTTATTCAAAAATTGATACTTTTTAGGAAATGCTTTACAGATATTATCGAAAAAAATTTCTACTTTTTTAATTTTTTTCGACCAGTTTTTTTCTTCTGATAAAACTTCTAACTTAATCATTATGATTGCTATAAGCTTTAACAATCTTTGAAACTAATGGATGCCTCACTACATCAGAATGATCAAAATCAATTACAGAAATTTCACTCAAATGAGACAGTAATTTTTTAGACCTATCTAAACCAGACATACTTTTATTGGGTAAATCTATCTGTGAAGGGTCTCCATTCACAACTATCTTAGAATTCTCTCCAATTCTCGTGAGAAACATTTTTATTTGTGTATCAGTTGCATTTTGAGCTTCATCCAAGATTGCAAATGAATTTTTTAAAGTTCTGCCTCTCATAAATGCTAATGGCGCTATCTCAATATCGCCAATTTCTATCATTCTCTGAATCTTCTCAAAATGAAACAAATCGTACAGTGAGTCGTATAACGGTCTTAAGTAAGGATCTACTTTTTCTCTCATATCTCCGGGTAAAAATCCTAATCTTTCACCAGCCTCTACCGCTGGTCTTGATAAAATTATTCTTTCAATTTTCTTTTCAAGCAACATTGTTAAACCTATCGCAACAGCCAAAAAAGTTTTGCCTGTACCTGCTGGTCCTGCAGAAATTACAATATCACTTTGTCTTAAAGCTCTGACGTATTTTTTTTGTTTTTCTGATCTAGGAATAATTGATTTTTTTGGGGTTTTGATAATATCAGTTACATTTTGATTTTTAACTTTTTCATTAATCATAAATTTATCAATGGATGATAATATGTCTTTATTTTCTATATTTCCATTATTAATAAATTGATTAACCAAAAATTGTATTGCATCTTTAACTATTTCATTTTTATCAGAAGTTGATTTAATCAAAATGGAGTTCCCGCGCGAATATAAGTTTGAATTTGTAATCTTTTCTAACTCTTTCAGATTTTTATTAAATTCTCCAACAACACCCATTAATAGGTCATTATCATGAAAAATTACACTTAAAGTATTATCTTCAGAGTATACAAACTTTAAATTATTATCAAAATTTTTTTTTGTACTTGTGCTCAAATTTTTAGGCTACCTTTTGATTAGTTTTTTTTATAGTATCACCAAATAGTGTATTTTGATTACTATTTTTAATTTTTACTTTAACAACTTTGCCAATTAAATCATCATTACCACTAAATAGAACTGAAGTCATATGCTCAGTTCTTCCAAAAAGTTTAGATCCGTCATCTATCCGATTTTCAACAAGCACTTTTAATTCGGTATTCTCAAGTTTTTTGTTTGTAACTATTTGATTATTAAATAATTTTTGTTGAACAATTTCTAATCTTTCTCGTAATCTACTTTTATCTATTAGTGGCAAATCTGCTGCTACTGTCCCTGGCCTTGAATTAAAAATAAATGAAAATGAGTTAATAAATTTTACTTCATCAATAAGTTTTATTGTTGCTTCAAAATCATTCTCATCTTCGCCCGGATAACCAATAATAAAATCACTTGAAAATTCAATATTCTGATTAATATTTTTTAATTTGTTAAAAGTATCTAAATAATTTTTTATTGAATGTTTTCTATTCATTAACTTTAAAATTTTATCTGAACCACTTTGAACAGGCAAATGAACTAATGGCATTAATTTTTTAGAATACTTATAAACTTCAATTAAATCCTCTGTCATATCTTTTGGATGAGATGTTGTATATCGAACACGTTCAATTCCAGAAATTTTTTCTAATTCTAAAATTAAATTTGATAATCTAAAACCTTCAAAATTATAAGCATTAACATTTTGCCCTAAGAGGATAATTTCTTTTGATCCATTATAAACTAACTCTTTAGTTTCATTGATGATTTGATTAAATGGTCTAGAATATTCGGGTCCTCTTGTAAAAGGAACTACACAAAAATGACAAAACTTATCACATCCTTCTTGTATTGTTAAAAATGAGGAAATTTTTGATGTTTTATTTTTAATTTTGCTTAAATACTGAAATTTAGTTATTGCATCAAATTCTGTTTCTTCCTGTTTCTGTTTTTTATTTTGATACTTTAAAATTGTATCATTAATTTTATGATAAGCTTGAGGACCTAAAACTAAATCAATATATGGCTCTCTTTTTAGCATTTCCTCATGTTCTGCTTGTGCTACGCATCCAGATACAATCACTAATGGTTTTGATTTAAATCTAAATATCTTTTTAACTCTTCCAATTTCATGATAAACTTTTTCTTTTGCTTTATCTCTAATGTGGCACGTATTTAATAAATAACAGTTAGCCTCTTCGTAATTTTCAGTTTTTTCATAACCAATTTTTTTAATTGTGTCATATATTCGATTTGAATCATATTCATTCATTTGACAACCAAATGTCTTGATAAATATTTTTTTTTTATTTTGTAAATTATCTAAGTTTTGCTGCCTCATCATCAATTTTTGCATTAAAGGAAACTGATCTTCTCTCTTCTGATGTATCAGCAAAAGGGTAAACAGTGTGCATCATATAACTTGGAAAAAAATAAAAATTTCCTACTTCAGGTGTTATTGTATATGTAGGTGAACATACAAATCTTTTTGAACCATCTATTAAAACTAATTTACCATTATTATTAGTTTTTTTATTTTGTTGCAAAGTTTTACCCATGTCTTCAGGCACTTTAAGATAACCAACACCAGATATTTGACCACTATGATAATGAATAGGATTATAATCATTCTTAAATTGTCTAACAATCCAGGAAGCAATCATATCAAATCTTCTTAAAGTAATATTATGTCCTTCTAATAACCATTTTTCACAAGAGGTAGCTAAAAATTCTACCCATTTGATTTTTTTCATAAATTCAACATCCAAGCGAAATTCATTTGTAACATTCCCTGCTAAATATTGTCCATGATTTAGCTTATCCATTTCATTTTTATTTTTAATTAACTGATCAACATATTCATTCATTTCATTTACAATCGTTTTCGGCATAACAACTTTAACTATTGATGGACCAAATGGTTTTAATATTTCAAAATCCATTCTATTTTTTTTTAACTCCATATAGTTCTAGTTTATGATCTACAAGTTTATATCCATATTTATCTGCAACTTTCTTTTGTAATTTTTCAATTTCCTCATCAACAAATTCTATTATCTCTCCAGATTTAATATCAATTAAATGATCATGATGACCTTCATTTAATTCCTCATACCTAGCTTTGCCTCCCTTAAACTCGTGTTTAGTTAAGATGCCTGATTCTTCAAACAATTTTACAGTTCTATAAACTGTTGCAATACTTATTTTGGGATCGATTTTTGAGACACGATTGTAAAGTTCATCAACATTTGGATGATCAGAAGACTCTGACATAACTTTAGCAATTATTCTTCTTTGCTCAGTTAATTTAACCCCTTTTGATACACATTTATCTTCTATAGATTGTGACATAATCAATTTTAACTTAAATAAATCGGTTTAATCAAATTTTTTTTTATCTTATATTTTTCACACAGATTGGGAATATTTTCATACTTAAAGTTATTGAAATCTCCAAAATCTTCAAAACTAAAACAATAATAATCAATTTTTTTAGCCACAAATATCGCTTTTACTACAGCAAGAGAGTTTCTTATTCCAGCAAAACTTCCTGGTCCACGATTTACATATAAGTTAGAGATTTTATCAATTTTCAAGTCATAAATTTTAATGAAATTATCAATTAAAATAGTTAATTTTTCATAATTAGTTTTACTATTATCATGACTAATATTATAAATATTTTTATCTTTAATGAGCGTTAAACATATTTTTTTATTTGCCGCATCTATAATTAAACTATTCATAATATCACTTTTGTTAGTCCCCAATTCTAAAGCAGAAGAAAATAATATCAAACAATATTCAATGGATGAAGGAGTTTTATCAATTATGTATCATAGATTTAACGAAAATAAATATCCATCTACAAATATTAAATTAGATGTCTTTATTAAGCATATTCAACTAATCAAAAATTTAAATTATGAATTTATTCATCCTAAAGATTTTCAAAAAAATTTTGAAACTCCTAAAAGGAAAAAAAAGATACTATTAACTATTGATGATGCATTCCAATCATTTTATGAAGTAGCATGGCCATATTTAAAAAAAAATAAAATTCCATTTATTTTATTTGTATCAACAGAGCCTGTCGGAAACAAAGGATACATGTCATGGAGTCAAATTAAAGAAATAGATAATGAAAATTTTGCCATCATAGGCCATCATTCTCATTCTCATGGATATCTTATTGAAGAAAGTAATGAATATTTTATTAAAGATATAGAAATTGCTAATCAAATATTTAATGAAAGATTAGGTTATATTCCTAATTTATTTTCTTACCCTTTTGGAGAATATTCTGAATTTATGAGAAAATATATTTCAAAGAATTTTGATTATGCTTTTGGTCAACATTCAGGTGTGATAGATAAAAATAAAGAAAAATTTCAATTACCTAGATTTCCAATAAATGAAAAATACGGTGAATTAAAGCGATTTACATCAATTATAAAAACTTATCCTCTTGAGTATAAAAAATTATTACCATTGGAAAAAAAATTAAATAATTCAAATAACCCTCCAATATTTTCAGTAGAATTTTTTGATGATCAGAAAAATATTGAAAATATAAATTGCTATTCAAATGAAGGTGATAGATGGGAAAATTCTAATTTGTCGTTCAATAATAACACTCTTAATATTAAATTTAGAGAAGCTTTCCTTCCTAGAAGAGGGCGAATTAATTGTTCGTTAAATGATAATGGTAAATGGAGATGGTTTGGAACTCAGTTTATAATCGCTAATAATTAAATTAAACTTTCTAACTCAAGACTTGAGGGTAAAAGTTTTGCATTATCAAAATCTTTTAAATTATTTTGCTCAATAATTTTTCTCAAAATTTTTACATACTCTTTACCTGTCTCAGCGTACTTATCTAAGTACTTAGATAAAATAATACTATCTAACTCTTTATCTTCATCTCTTAGTTGTGCTCTAGCTAGTCTAAACTCTCTATAAGTTTTGTGTGTATTTAAATTCCTTTGATAAGCTCTTACAGAAGCTTGTAAAATATTAAATTTCATTACTTTATGACCCTCGTTTTCATCTGCTTGCTCAGGCTTTAAACCATCTCCTGACCAAGTCCACTGACCAAAAAGTGCATTTCCTTCTTGAGCAAATCTCGATGTTCCCCAACCTGTCTCCTTAGCAGCTTGAGCAAGAGCTAGTGATACAGGTATTACATCCATCCTAATCTTAAGCGTAGAAAGATCTTTTGATGGAATACCATATTGTTTATATTTTTTATCTAACCATTTTTTTTCAACATCTGTATTATTGCTTTTGTTAATTATGCTAAAAAGTCTTTTTCTATCTAGACTTATATTGTTGTTTTCCTGAAGAACTAAAGGAAGCACAATTTGAAGAAATAACTCTTTTCTTTTTTTTACATTTTCAATCATTTTCATCTCACTAGGAAAAGAGTCAAGCGCTACTGGCTTCACTAATTTATTTTTTCTAACATCATTCAATGTATAGCCTGTGTCCTCATAAAGCTGTTTAATAGTTGAAGCATCTAATCTTACAGCATCAGTCTCTTTTTCATTTAAGCTGTAAATATCTACTAATAAATCTTTCTCATCAAACTTCTCATTGCCATCTAATGAACCATTTATCTTTTTATCTAACGTATATACTAGAACTGTTTTCGAATTATTTCTAAACTCTTTTGTATTTATAATTTTATCGTTAGCAAAATTAATTAATATTGGTAAAGAGTAAAATATAAAAATAATTATTAGACTACCTAAAAATGTTCTGGCTAACGAGCCTAAATTATTGTTATCAATTGACTCAAATACTTTTATTTTTCTTTTTTTAAAAATTTTTTTCATAATTAAATAGCTACAACCTCTTTAACTTCAGGCAAATAATGACATAAAAGGTTTTGAACTCCTTGCTTTAATGTCATTGTAGAGCTGGGACATCCTGAACAACTGCCCTGTAATTGAACCATCACAACCCCATCTTTAAATTCTTTAAATTTTATATCTCCACCATCTTTTGCAACAGCTGGCCTAATTTTTTCATCTAAAATTTTAACAATTTTTTTTTCGATTTCTCCAAGATTTTCATCGATCTCAAAAGGACTTTTGTCTATAACAAACTCTTTACCACTTGAGTAAAAATCATTAATCAATGAAATGACTATATGTTTAATATCGTCCCATGAGGTTTCATCATATTTATTTATAGAAATAAAATCTTTACTAAGAAATATGCCCTCAACACCATTAACAGACATTAAATTTCTAACCAACTCATTTTTTACATCATCCTTTTTTGTTATTTCAAAAGAACCACCATTTGAAACTGTTCTACCAGGCAAGAATTTTAAAGAATTTGGATTTGGTGTTGTTTCGATTTGAACAAACATATAATCTATATAGTCGATAATCTCAAAATTGGAACTTGTTTAAAAAAATTTTATAAAAAACCTAAGATTTCATGCATCTTTTTTAATTTTTTCGATGCAATTTCATTAGCTTTTTTCTGTCCATCTAATAAGATTTTATCTAAATACTCACGGTCACTTTTCAGTTTTGTTATTTCAAGTGAAATTGGTTTCATCTTTTCAACTAAAACTTGAGAAAGTTTTTCTTTAAAATCCGAAAAATTTTTTCCGCTAAATTCTTTAATTGATTGATCTAGTGTCAAATTATTTAAACTAGAATATATGCCTAAAAGATTTTTTGCTTCAGGTCTTGATTCTAATTCATTAGGATTAGAAGGAAGTGGTAATGTATCTGTTTTAGCTTTTTTAATTTTATTTATTATCAAATTTTCATCATCTGTTAAATTTATTCGACTTAAATCAGAAATTTCAGATTTACTCATTTTTTTTGTTCCATCTTTTAAACTCATTATTCTTGAAAACTCTTTTTGAATTAAAGGCTCCGGTACCTTTAGAAAATCATCTACAGCATA
>MDTE01171106.1_pt1 | contig 16580 bp, 16 predicted proteins | sample 811231 | NCBI WGS metagenome assembly MDTE01 (sample SAMN05326651, study PRJNA326480) | marine metagenome | isolation source: seawater | place: Indian Ocean: Red Sea | collected 2010
AACAAGATGGCGGTGGCCAGCCTGTGGGCACTCTGCGGGCTCATCCTGTTGGCGATCTGCGCGCCGGTGATTGCCTCAAGCCAGCCCTTTGTCTGGGAGACATCGAGTGGACGAACTTATCCCTGGTTCGGCTCTCTTTTTGACCGCCTGTTCTTCGAGAACCCCGTCGACATCTTCTTCAACTTGATCCTGGTGTTGGCGCTGCCCATTGGACTCCTGGGCTGGCTGCGCGTGCGCTCCATCCGGGCCATGAACTTACCCAAGCGAACCCGGCGAAGCCGAATGCGCTCGGAAGCCCGTCTGGTCGTGCTGGGTTTCCTCGGCTGTTTCTTGCTGGTGCTGCTCTTTCCCACCCAGAACCCCTACGTCAATTACCGCAAGCTCCAGGAGCGAATGGAGGCCAATGGCGAGCAGGTAGAGGCCGTGTTCCCACCCATCGCCTACGCGTTTCGGGATACGGGCTTCCGCAACCTGGAGGGGCCGAGCCGAAGCCACATCTTGGGCATCGACAACAGTGGGCGAGACGTAGCAGTCCGCATGCTGTATGGCATTCGCGTTTCCCTCACCATCGGCGTGGTGGCCGTTGGCATCTATGTGACCATTGGCATCTTGCTCGGCGCGACCGCCGGCTTCTTCGGGGGCTGGATAGACATCGGGATCCAACGATTGATTGAGATCTTCATGGCACTCCCAGTGATCTTCGTCGTCATCACGCTGATCGCCTTTGTGGATCGAGCCACAATCTTTCACATCATGGTGCTGATCGGACTGGTGCGCTGGACGGGGGTGGCGCGGCTGACACGGGGGGAGTTTCTGCGTTTGCGAAACCAGGACTTCGTGACAGCCTCTCTAGCACTGGGCTTCCGCCGTCGATCCATCATCTTCCGACACATCCTGCCCAACGCCTTGGGGCCTGTGCTGGTCGCCGCAGCTTTCGGGGTAGCCAGCGCAATCCTGCTGGAGAGCACCCTCTCTTTCTTGGGGCTGGGGGACATCTCGGCTCCGTCGTGGGGGCAGACTCTCCGAGAGGGCTATTCCAGCGGCAAGTGGCATCTGATCCTGTCTCCAGGCTTCGCTATTTTCTTCACCGTTTCCGCCCTAAATCTCATGGGAGAGGGCCTACGGGACGCCCTCGACCCGAAGCTGCGACAATAGACTCGTGACAAGTCCCACCGACCCCAATGGCCCGCTCCTGGAGATCCAGGGGCTAAAGACCTGGTTCTTCACGGACATCGGGGTGGCCAAGGCCGTAGATGGCGTCTCTTTCCACATCGACCGCGGAGAGACGCTGGGCATCGTCGGTGAGTCGGGCTGCGGCAAGTCGGTCACCGCCATGAGCATCATGGCCCTCATCCCGAGGCCCCCCGGCAAGATCGTAGAGGGGTCGGTGCGCTTTGAAGGCCGGGACCTCTGCTCCTTGAGCGAGGCCGAGATGCGGCGTATCCGAGGCAACCAGATCTCGATGATCTTTCAGGAGCCGATGACGTCCCTCAATCCCGTCTACACGGTCGGAAATCAGATCATCGAGGCAATCCAGGTCCACCAGGAGATGGCATGGGACGAAGCCCGCAGCCTGGCCATCGACATGCTCCAAAAGGTGGGTATCCCAGCTGCCGAAGAGCGCATCGACGAATACCCACACCAGATGTCTGGCGGCATGCTGCAGCGGGTGATGATCGCCATGGCCCTGGCATCCAACCCCGCTCTATTGGTGGCTGATGAGCCCACCACAGCCCTCGACGTCACCATCCAAGCCCAGATCCTGGAGTTGATGAAGACCCTCCAGTCCGACCTCGGCATGGCCATCTTGCTGATCACCCATGATCTGGGTGTCGTGGCCGAGACCTGCGATCGAGTGGTCGTCATGTATGCCGGTCGCATCGTCGAATACACCGATGTCCACCGGCTCTTCGAGACACCAAAGCATCCCTACACCATCGCCCTGTTCAACAGCTTGCCCGACATGGCCCATCGCTCAGGAGGGCGCCTTGAAGCCATCCCGGGCATGGTCCCCTCTGCCTTTGAGTTCCCCGAAGGCTGCCGGTTCCGCACCCGCTGCAAGTACGCGAGCGAGACCTGCAAACAAGAACCCGCCTTGGTCGAGCTGACCAGCGGACATCATGTGGCCTGTCATCATCTCGATCAGGTGGCGCCGCCCTCAGCATCCGGGGAGTCCGCATGAGCGCCTCCCTATCCACCACCCCGGCACCCAGAGAGACAGTGCTCGAGGTCCGAGACCTCAAGAAGCACTTTCCCATCCACAAAGGCTTTCTTGGTCGGCAAGTGGGAGCCGTCAAGGCGGTGGATGGCGTCACGTTCTCGGTCTACCCGCGAGAGACCTTGGGGGTCGTGGGAGAGTCGGGCTGTGGCAAGACAACCGTAGGCCGGACTCTGCTGCGCCTCATCGAGCCCACCTCTGGCTCGGCTCTCTTCCAGGGACGAGAGATCTTCGACCTGGGGCGAAAAGAGCTGCGGTCCCTGCGGCGAGAGATGCAGATCATCTTCCAGGACCCCTATTCCTCCCTCAACCCCCGGATGACGGTGGGCAACATCATTGGCGACGCCCTGGATCTACACGGCATTGCCCGGGGCGACGAGCGGTTCGATCGGGCCAAGGACCTCTTGGAGCGAGTGGGGCTCCAGGCTTCCTACATCAACCGCTATCCCCACGAGTTCTCGGGGGGACAGCGCCAGCGCATTGGCATCGCCCGAGCGGTCGCGCTGCAACCGAAGTTCATTGTCTGCGATGAGGCAGTCTCAGCCCTGGACGTGTCCGTTCAGGCCCAAGTCCTGAATCTGCTGAGTGACCTACAAGAGGAGTACGAGCTCTCGTACCTTTTCATCGCACACGACCTCAGCGTGGTGCGACACATCGCCGACCGAATCGCTGTGATGTACCTGGGCCGCATCGTCGAGTTGTCCCCGGCCGAGGACCTGTTCGACGCTCCGCTCCATCCGTACACGCAGGCGCTCTTGTCTGCGATCCCACACACACAGCCCAACCGAACCCGCAAGCGAGTCCTGCTGCAGGGGGATGTGCCGAGCCCGATCAGTCCGCCGACAGGGTGTCACTTTCACACCCGCTGCCCCCTGGCTATCGAGCGGTGTCGTGTGGAGGAGCCCCAGTTGGTGCAGCTGCGGAGCGGACACTGGTCCAGTTGCCACCAGTACGACGGCGTACAGCACCCGGCAGAGCCCATCCTCATTGACTCAGGCATACCAGCGCTCTCCAAGGCGCCGGTCGCTGAAGCTAGCAATGAAGAGCCGACAGCAGATCAAGAGCCCGAGGGGTCGCATGGAGAGGACACGCTGGATGCCGCAGACTTCGAGGAGGCAACGGACGAACGCAAGGCTCCCATCGTCGACGACTTCTCCATGTTCAACGGCAGCGATGACGCAGACAGCTGGCCCCTCGAGATCCCGCGGATCCTGGAGCACGACAGCAGCATTCGCATGGGCCCCTTTGGAGAACTGTATGAAGAGGCGGACGAGGCCTCGACCGCAGCCGACACTGACGTGCCCACGCTGAGCAGCTTGACAGGCCGCTACCCCTTGGGCGATGCGGCTGAGTCTGACTACGTCATCTCACTGAGCAGTGAGGACGATCTGCCCGTAGCCACCTCTCAAGACGACACGGACCCCAACGGCACAGACCAGGAGTCCCAGTCATCCAGCAAGCGACCGCCCGAGGACACCCTGGACATGCCGACTCTCGACGAGGAGATCGATGCTGAGCTGGAGAGTGATCCAGAGCCTAGGTCCACGCCCCTGGGCATTCCGTCGTCGTTTCTCCCTCCAGTCGACCCTTTTGAGGGTGATGGAGACGAAGAGTCGGGCGACGACTCGAACGACGACTCTGAGTAAAGGCAGGCCATTGGCCTGCCCACCAGCCTGGACCCGCTACGGGCAGCCTGCACTCGGCGAGGTGGCCACTCCATTACACGGCGTGATGACACCTGTGGGCCAATTGATCTTGGCCACGTAGTAGTCATCATCCTCACCCACGTGCTGGAAGTTGAAGCTCTGGGTCAGTACGCCGTTGAGGTAGACGTTGACGGTGACGTCATTGGCCGCCTCGAAGACGCTGCCCGGATAGTCATGGACAAAGATCACGTAGTCACCATCGTACGGCGAGAGGGCCGGACTGGTGATGTTGATGTTCTCGGGGCCGACCCCGGAGATGTCATCGAGGTCCAGGGCGGGATCATCGTCAGCCACCCCAGCGACACCCCAATCAGGAGGTGTTCCACCCCAGCTGTTGGTCACGCAACTGGCGTAATAGCAGTCACTGTCGGAATCCCGGGGCAAGCCCGAGTTGCCCGACCCGTCGTTGGCCTCCAGGAGGTGGAGATCCATGTCATCGCCCGAGTTGGCCCAGTACATCTCGATGCGGAAGTTCTCGTTGGGAATCGCTTCGATGTTCTGCGTGCAACTGTCTGTATCACCGGCCGGGTTGGTGACCGTCAGCTCACCTGTGTAGGTGCCCGCAAGGTCCAGGGTGATGGACGGCGTTGCGATGGTGTAGCTGTCGAGCACAGCGGTCGAGCCAGGAGGGGTCGTCAACGCCCACTGGTAGGTCAGGGGCTCGGGCACCGACCCGCTGCCATCCAACTGCTCGGTCGCAAAGGGGGCCGAGATGATGTCGGGGCCGCAGATCGCTGTGGGATTCTTGCCCTGACCGATGGCGTTGGAGATACCGTACAGTGGGATCAGCAGGGGGTTGTCATCGGGGTCGTTGCTGGCCACCGAGATCTCACCGCTGATGTTGCCCTGAGCCTGTGGCGAAAATTGGATGGCCAGCGTCTCGGTCTCACCAGGAGCCAACGCGATACCGGGGACGAGCCCAGCATCCAGCAGGAAGTTGCTCGGATCACTCACCGTCACATCACCCACTTCCAGGGGCCCCGGACCGGCGTTGCCGATCACGACCTCGTGAATTGCGGAGATCTGGCCCACATCGATGTCCGCAAACTCGACGCTCTCGGGCAGCGAATAGATGTCAGGAATGGGATTGCCGTCCCCGAGACCAGAGACGGGGATGAACAGGCCCTCACCCACGTCGTCGATGCAGTCCCAGTTCAGCTCGTGCTTGACCACGAGGTGTAGTTCGCTCGGCAGTTCGACCGCTTGAGTTGGCGCATACCGAACCTCGAAGTCCAGAGCCGCGCCACTGTTCAAGAGTCTCTCCCCACCTTCACCTTCCTCGCTGTCCCCGGGGAAGCCCAGCTGAATCTCGGGATTGTTCGCCACCTCAGCGTCGAGCCGGATCTCGCTGGCCAAGTCGCCGTTCTCATCGAACACCACTGACGCGAGATAGATGCCACACAGATCGAGATCCGCACTGCCGGGGTTCGCAATGCGGACGCTGATGGCTGACGACGTGCCGCTGGTCACCGTCCCAAACAGCAACTGTGACGCGTCCAAGTCGTCCTCAACGAAGCCATCTTCTTCGGGCCAGTTGATCACGAACTCTGGGGAGAGCACCCGCAACTCCTGTTCGTTGCACGCCGCGAGGCAAACAAGGGCGGTCAGGGCGACAACTGCAATCCCCTGCGGGACTGCGGACAGCTTCAATCTGGACATGCTCTCTCCTGGGGCCTGTAGGTGGGAACGGGTGCATTGTGGGGCCTTGGCTCGCAACGAGCAAGGGTTTCCCCAAACCCAGTTCCGAATCCCATGGGTCGAGAGCCCAGATCGCCCACATCACCGAGCAACCAGGGGGCACCCTCCACGGGAAGACAAACCGGCCATACGGTTGGGTATGATTTTGTGGACACACCCCCACCAACGGTCGTCGTACTGCGTATGATTCTCTCTTCAATCAGGGGCCCCGATGAGCGACTCAGGTGCGACACCACATCCGGTTGGACAAACCATCAAAGCCCGCCGCAAGGAGCTGCACTTGACCCTCGCCCAGGTGGGGGCCGCCCTGGGTCTAGCCAACGGCAACTTCATTGGCATGGTGGAGCGGGGCGAGCGGATGCCATCGGACGAGAGGCTCCTCGCCCTCGCCCAGGCGCTCGATCTGGACGGGCGAAGCTTGGTCGCCATGAAGTATCGATCCAGCGACCGCTCGGCCGTCGACATGCTCCTGGCGCCCCCTGCACCCGAGCTCCCGCGCATGCGGCGTTACCTACTGGGGCTGTGCACCAACCCAACAGAGGTGGCCCAGGAGTTCGAGCGAGCGGCGCTGGGCGTCATCGAGCGCATCGTCTTCCAGGTCCTTCTTTCCCACTGCATCGTCCCCACCGTGCAACAAGACCCCTATGCACCACGACGCCTGAAGGAGCGCATCGCCACCGAAGGGGGCCCAATCACCACGCAGCGCCCGGACCCGCGATGGTTCGAGAACGAAGCAGCCACATTTATCTCGTGGGCTAAGGGGCAGTCGGTTGTGCAGAGCTGGACCCTAGACCTCGAGAACCTAGAGATCGGGCTCGTGGACCGGGACGGTCGACAGCGGCGCCTCGGTCTCGTCCCAGGGAGCGGCACAGCCCCTTCCACAGCTGGCCAGAGCCCCAAGACCAGTCAGCCTGACACATCCGATCTGGCGAGCAGCCTCCGCGCCGAAGGGCTCTGCGAAGACGATGTGGTGGAAATCCTAGACCTCGTGGACTGGAAAAAAAGCCGGAGAAGGAAGGCTTAGTCACGAGGGAATCCCGCAATGTCCCATATGATTTGAATACAGTGACTGCCTAGTGCGTCAAAGTGGCCAACAGAGCGATGCCGGACCCAAGGCATGTAGGAGACATGGTTCATGAAGAGTTCGCACCTTGTGATTGTCCTTCTTGCATATCTCGCCCTCCTGTCCGGCTGCATTGTCTACGTGGACGAGGACGATGGAGCCCAGGACGTGGTCTACAACTACAGTCCCGAGATCCTGGTGGACCCCACCTGGTGGGCCTGTGACTACGATTGGACCGTAGACGACCACTTCTTCGAATTCCAGGCCGGGGTCGAGGACCTGGACGGCTCTGACGATGTGGCCCTGGTGTCTGTGTCACTCTACGAAGCGGGAACCGACTATCTCGTGGACTCCTTTGGGCTCTACCCAGAGGGCGATGGTATCTGGGGTGGGTTGGTCTGGGAGTCCGAGAGCTATGCGATCTGTGGAGAGGCCCTGGACGTGCTCGTCGAGGCCATGGACCACCACGAAGCCTGGGACGCCCTGTGGCTGCTCTACTGACGGAGCGATGCTGAATGGACCCGAGCCGCGCCGGACCACTAGTGTCCTGGTAGGCTCCCGGCCGAGCGCGACCCGCCCCACCATGTCTGCGCCCTTCAGGAGATCATCACATGGACGGCGTGACCCTCTACTCCACGCGACTCTGCGGCTTCTGTAGCCGCGCCAAAGCGCTCCTCCTGGCCAAGGGCGTCGAGTTCACAGAGGTTGGTCTCGACGACGATCCCGAAGCGCGCCAGGCTTTGATGAAGCGCACGGGCCAGAGAACTGTGCCTCAGATCTTCGTGGGCGATGTACACGTGGGTGGATTTCGGGAGCTGGCGACCTTGGACCAACGAGGTGGGCTCGACGCCCTGCTCGACACCCACGGCATCGACTACAGCGACTAGCTGACGACGCTCAGCGTCGGTCGTCCAAGGCTTCTCGGAGCCAAGCCACAATTTCTGAGGTGGCTGTGCCTGGTCCAAAAATGGCGGAAGCGCCCCGCTCTAAGAGCCCTGGAATGTCCGCTTCAGGGATGATGCCCCCGCCGAACAAGACGACCTTCGACAGGCCCTGCTCATCCAGCGCCTTGCGAACCGCCGGGAACAGACCATTGTGGGCTCCGCTCAAGAGAGACAGCCCGACCGCATCCGCGTTCTCCTGCAGGGCCGTGTGGGCCACTGCAGCGGGGGTCTGGTGAAGCCCCGTATAGATCACCTCGAAGCCGGCATCACGTAGCGCCCGAGCGACCACCTTGGCGCCTCGGTCATGCCCGTCCAGCCCAGGCTTCGCGACGATGACTCGATAGGGTGTGGTCACGACGTACGCAGCTCCTGAAGGTTCAGCTATTTGCCAGCAAACATGGGGCTGCGCTTCTCCAGAAACGCGCTCATGCCCTCAGACTGATCGCTGGTCTCGAAGCACTGCCCAAAAAATTCCGCCTCTTCCTGGAGGCCAATGGCCAGGTCAAACCGTTCGCCATTGGCACAGGACAGCTTGGCGAGCTCGATGGCCCGCGGCCCCTTGCTGGCGATGGTGTGTGCGATCTCCAGGGCCGCGTCGACCACGCCACCGCGAGGCGTCGCTCGGAGTGCCAGCCCCAAGGACACGGCCTCCTGAGCGTCGAAAGTCCGACCGGTAAAGATCAACTCGCGGGCCCGCTGGGGACCAATCAGCCGCGACAGGCGCTGGGTTCCACCAAAGCCGGGAATGACCCCCAGGTTGACCTCGGGCTGACCAAACTTCGCATTCTCACTGGCCAAGATCAGGTCACAGGCCATCGCCAACTCCATCCCCCCTCCCAGGGCGAAGCCATTCACGGCAGCGATGGTCACGCCTGGATAGAGCGAGAGTTGATTGAGCACGCGCTGGCCACGACGCGCAAACGCCGTCGCTTCGGCGCGGTTGAACGAAGCCATTGCTGCGATGTCGGCCCCAGCGACAAATGCTTTCTCTCCGGCACCGGTCAACACAACCTGACGCACACCCTCTGCAGCGAGCCGATGGAGCGCCTGGCCCAGCTCCTGGATCACTTGTCCGTTGAGGGCATTGAGCGCCTCGGGACGACTGATGGTGATCACTGCGACCCCCCGGGCCGTTCTCTCTACGCCGACGACAGGATTGGTCATGAGCTCACCCTTTCTCGCTGTAATCGTAAACACCGCGGCCATTCTTCCGACCCAGGAGGCCCGCTTCCACGTACTGGCGTAGCAGCGGGCATGGCCGGTACTTCGTGTCCCCCAAGCCGTCGTGCAGGACCTCCATGATGGCCAGACAGGTGTCCAGCCCAATGAAGTCGGCCAGAGTCAGCGGACCCATGGGCTGGTTGGTTCCCAGCTTCATGGCCGCATCAATTCCTTCAGCGGTGGCGATGCCCTCGTACAAGGTATAGAAGGCTTCGTTGATCATCGGCATCAGGATCCGATTCACCGCAAATCCCGGAAAGTCCTTCGCCTCGACACAGGTCTTGCCCAGCGACTCCGCCAGAGCCACTGTCGTCCGGAGCGTCTCGTCGGACGATCGCAACCCGGAGATGACCTCGACCAACTTCATGATGGGCACAGGGTTCATGAAGTGCATTCCAATGAACTCTTCGGGTCGACTCGTCACAGCGGCCAGCTTGGTGATGGAGATGGACGACGTGTTCGAGGCGAGAATCGCCCCTGGCTTGGCCACACCATCGATCGTCTCGAAGATGGATGCCTTGAGGCCGAAGTTCTCGCTCACTGCCTCGACGACGAAGTCCACCTCAGAGAAGCTGGTCAGGTCCGATGTGGGCGTGATCCGCCCCATCGCTTCGCTCACGTCGTCTTCGGTGATTCGACCTTTCGACGCCGCACGGCTCAAGAACTTACCGATGCGCTGGATGCCGGCCTGGGCCAGCTCCTCCGAGGCATCTGCGAGCAGCACGCGGTAGCCCCCTTGAGCGGCCACTTGTGCGATGCCACCACCCATCTGTCCGGCCCCGACAACGCCGAGGGTTCCAATGCCATCAATTGCCATGAAAAATACCTCTAAATCACTTTAAGTTTTTCTAGATAAGCCTTTGTATCTAAAGCCGTTCGACAACCATCGCCACAGCCTCCCCACCACCGATACACAAGGACGCGCAGCCGCGCTTGGCCTCCCGGTGCGCTAGCTGGTGCAGCAAGGTGACTAGGATGCGAGCGCCCGAGGCTCCGATGGGGTGGCCCAGGGACACTGCGCCGCCCCAGATATTGACCGACTCGGGGTCGTAGCCGACCTTGTCCTCAACGGCCAGCGAGACCACCGAGAACGCCTCGTTGACCTCCCACAGATCGATATCGGCCACTGAGAGATCCAGCTTCGACAGCGTCTTCTCGATGGCGAAGGCGGGCGCAGTGGTGAACCAGCTCGGGTCTTGGGCATGGGACCCATCGCCTACGATGCGGGCCAGGGGCTCAATCCCAAGCTCTGCGGCTTTCTCCGCGGACATAACAACTAGCGCCGCGCCACCGTCGTTGATGGACGATGCATTGGCGGCTGTGATGGTCGCGTCCTTCTTGAACACCGATCGCAGCTGAGGGATCTTGTCCGGCCGGCCCTTCCCGGGCTCTTCGTCGGTGTCTACCACCATGGGATCACCACGGCGCTGGGGTACCTCCACCGGAACGATCTCGGCATCGAACAGTCCGGCCTCCTGGGCGGCCAGTGCCTTCTGGTACGAGGCAGTGGCGAACGCATCCTGCCGGTCCCGGGGAATGCCACACTCACTGGCGCAGAGTTCCCCGGCCATCCCCATGTGGTAGTCGTTGTACACGTCCCAGAGGCCATCCTTGACCATGCTGTCCAGGAGCTCTCCGTGTCCCATCCGATAGCCCGTGCGAGCCTTGGGCAAGAGGTAGGGAGCGTTGCTCATGCTCTCCATGCCCCCCGCGACCACCACCTCGGCGTCACCGCACTTGATCGCTTGAGCGGCCATCATCACCGCCTTGAGACCCGAGCCACAGACCTTGTTGATCGTCGTACAGGGGACGCTCTGGGGCAGCCCAGCAAACAACGCTGCCTGTCGCGCAGGCGCCTGGCCAACCCCTGCGGGGAGCACACATCCCATGATGCACTCGTCGACCGCCTCAGCGTCGACCCCTGCCCGCTCCAGCGCACCTTGGATGGCAAGAGCGCCCAGCTTGGGCCCGGAGAGTGACGCAAGCGCACCTTGGAACGAACCAATGGGTGTGCGGGCGGCCGAGACGATGACAACATCACGCATAACAGTGCTCCCTAGGGGTCGAGAACCCGCCAAGACTCAGGGTCTGGGGGCCAGAGGGTGGCGGATTATACAGACGCAACTGAAGAGGTCACGGCCTGAACGCAGACGAACGCTGGAACCCCATAACTGAGCCCCACTGGCACCCGACTAAAGCAGCACTAGAAGGCGATCGGCGCGAACACTGGGACGCCCATGTCGTCGAGCACCTGGCGACCAGGGAGAAAGCCGAGCTCGATGAGGAAACCACACTCGACCACCTCGCCACCCAGCTCACGAACGAGCTCGACCGTAGCTCGGGCGGTCCCGCCCGTTGCGAGCAGATCATCTACCACGACAACCCGCTCACCTTTCCGGACCAAGTCCACCTGTGCCTCGAGTGTCGCGCTGCCGTACTCGAGATCGTACGACCTCTGGATGCGCTCGAAGGGAAGCTTTCCAGCTTTTCGAACAAGCCCCAGGCCCAGGCCCAGCTCCACCGCGACCGGTGCACCGATGAGAAAGCCTCGACTCTCGATCCCCACCACCTTCTCAATGCCCATGTCACGCCATCGACCCACGAAGATCTCCACCATCGCTCGCAAGCCATCGGCATCCTGAAGGACCGGAGTGATGTCCTTGAACAAGATCCCAGGCTTTGGGAAGTCGGGAACATCACGGATGAGCTTCTGAATTGTGTCGATGGACATAGAGACCTCAGAATCTGGCAGTTAGACCAGCCTCAGGGGTGGGCCGGCGCTTTGTACATGAAGTGGAAGAACACGCTTCCGGAGGCGACCAGCAGGGTGACCAGCACACCCGCCAGGGGGCAACCCAGAAACGACGCTCAGGTCGCTGCGAAATCGGAAGCCGAGCAGCCAGTCCTGCACCAGGATGGCGTAGGGGATCGACGCGCGCAGCTCGAGAGTGGGCGTCAGGTTCAACAGAACGACCCAAGACATGGCTTGTGCGGTCACCGTTCCTCCTGAAAACCCAGCCTGCCCAAGAGAGGCACGAAGCGACAGGCCTCGAAGGCCTCGTCCCTCAAGCTGTAGCTGTCACCGTCCCGGGTAAAGCGATGGAGCACCTGGCTGTGGAGATCGCCGAGAGGAACCACCAACCGACCCCCAGAGGCCAGTTGATTGAGCAGCGGCTCGGGCACCTCGGGAGCGGCTGCTGTCACGAGGATCGCATCGTAGGGCCCGTACTCACTACGACCGAGGCTGCCGTCGGAGGCCAGCACGGTGATGTTGCGCATTCCCAGTGCCTCGATTCGACGTCCCGCGTCCCGGGCCAGGTCACCGTGGCGCTCCAAGGTGACCACCCGCCGGCACAAGCTCGACAGCACCGCTGCCTGATAGCCAGACCCCGTACCGACCTCGAGCACCGTCTCGTCACCCTCCAGGCACAACAGCTCGGTCATCCTGGCGACGATCCAGGGCTGGCTAATGGTCTGCTTCTTGCCAATGGGCAGCGGACCATCGTCGTAGGCACGCGGACGAAGAACCTCATCGACAAAGCTATGGCGCGGCACCTCGGCCATGGCCTGGAGCACGCGAGCATCAGCGATGTCCGAGAGCTGCTGCTCGACCATCCGCTTTCGAATCAGTTCGAACCGACTCACGGACCGTCCAGCCCCCACTGACGGATCAACTCCACCCCTTGGGCCGCCGTGGGGTCCGCCCGCAAGAGCGTCACCGAGATGAAGCCCTCGTCGATAGCATTGCAGTCAGAACCCGGGACATCGTTGAACTTGTAGCCATTGCCTCCGATCCAGTAGTAGGGGCGGCCCCTGGGGTCCGTGCACTCCACGAGACAGTCGTCGTAGTAGCGATCCCCCAGGACGGTCGCCTTCACCCCACGCACGGCGCCCGGCGCGACCTTGGGGAAGTTGACGTTCAAGTAACAGCCATCGGGTAGCCCGTCCTCCAGGACCCGGGAAGCTACTGTCTTTGCGAAGTGGGAACCGTCCCGATAGTCGTGGGCTTCTGCGGATGGACTCACGTGCGAGAAAGCGATGCCAGGGACTCCGATGATCGCCGCTTCGAGCGCAGCCGACACGGTGCCGGAGTACGTGACATCGGCCGCCAAGTTGGGACCCCGGTTTATCCCCGACAAGATCAGGTCTGGCTTTCTGGGAAGTGCGTGCAACACACCAAAGAAGACCGCGTCGGTCGGTGTTCCACTGATGGCAAGCCGCTGATGTCCGTGATCGCTGACCCGCAGAGGCTTGTGGAGCGTCAGAGCGTGGGAGGTCGCTGACTGCTGCTTTTCGGGGGCAATGACCCACACATCGCCCAAGTCCTGGGCGCTCTCTGCCAGAGCTGCGAGACCATCAGCCCCGATTCCGTCGTCGTTGGTCACGAGGATCAGGGGTTGGTCCATGGTCGGGGATGGTAAACGCCACACCCGGCCGAGTCCACGTCGACCGACGTTCTTCATGGGACGGCGGCGGTTCTGGGCTGCTAGAGTCCCTCGTCCCCCAGCCCAGGCTTGGGGGCCTCAATTCCGTGCTCACTCCAACTCGGGTCCACGATGCTCATCGTTCTGAAGGAATCGATCACCGCCGACCAGATCGAAGAGATCACCGAGAGAGTCCGTGAATCGGGTCTGACCCCGGGCCTGGTACCTGGTGCTAGCCGCTCCGCCATCACGGTCACCGGAAACACCGGCGTGGTCGTCGTCCCCGACATCGAAGAACTCCCAGGCGTCCTGCGAGTCATCCGAGTCACCAAGCCCTATCGACTCGCGACCCTTGAGGGCACTGAGGGCAAACACAGCGTCTTTCAGATAGGAGAAGCGCAGGTGGGCTCGTCCAATGCGTGGTTCGTAGCGGGCCCGTGCTCGGTGGACGAACCCGAGCGCCTGATGCGCACAGCTCACAAGCTGAAAGAGATTGGAGCCCAGGCACTCCGTGGCGGCGCCTTCAAGCCACGAACCAACCCCTACGCGTTTCAGGGCCATGGCGAAGACGGACTGAAGCTTCTGGCGGAAGCGCGGAACCAGACCAAGCTACCAATCGTCACGGAAGCCATGGACCCGAGCCAGCTGGACCTGGTGGAGAAATACGCCGACGTAGTTCAGATCGGCGCCAGGAACATGCAGAACTACTCGCTCCTCAAGCGAGCCGGACAAGCGCGGATCCCCGTGTTGCTGAAGCGTGGCCTCTCCGCCACCCTCGACGAGCTGCTGAATGCAGCCGAGTACATCCTCGCCGAGGGGAACGACCAGGTGATCCTGTGTGAACGAGGCGTCCGCACGTTTGGCGATCACTGCCGGTTCATGTTGGACGTGGCGGCCATTCCTGTTCTCAAGTCGCTCACCCACTTGCCCGTCATTGTGGATCCCAGTCATCCAGCAGGAACACGTCGGCTCGTGGATCCATTGGCCAGAGCGGCCGTCGCAGCGGGCGCCGACGGACTGATTGTGGAAGTGCACCCCGAGCCAGAGCACGCCCTCTCCGACGCACAACAGGCCCTGCGATTCAATGACGTGATTCAGCTGGCGGACACCGCCCGACAGATCGCTTCAGTGCTCAACAGGAGCTTCGGCGCAGACGCCTCACAAGGCTGAGACAGGCTGGCCGGAGCGCAGCACGAGGCGCGCTCCGGGATGCTACTTGAGGAGCCCTAGGGCTGTCTGGCTGCTGACGTTGGACTGGGCCAGGAGGCTGATGCTTGCCTGGTTGAGGATCTGACTCCGGGTCTTCTCAGCAACACCGGCTGCAAAGTCCACGTCCCGGATACGACTCTCGGCCGCCACCAGGTTCTCGGTGTAGCTCTGAACGTTGTGCATCGCCGAGGTCAGCTGGTTCTGCGTAGCGCCGTAGGCGGAGCGACCCGCGCTGACTTGGCTGATGGCGTTGTCGATGGCTGTAATCGCATTCTGCGCACCGGCCTGTGTGGCGACGTTGATGGACGCCGGGTCGACTCCGAGGGTCGTGGCTCGGACATCTTGTAGGTTCACCGCCACACGATCATTGGCCGCAACATTGTTGGCGCCCACCTGCACATCCACCGGGGTAGCTGCAGAACCGTTACTGAGAGACAGGCCGTTGAACTCGGTCACGTTCGCGATGCGCTCGACCTCACTCTGCAGTGCGCTGAACTCAGCCTGGATTGCATTGCGATCAGCGGGGTTCAAGGTGCCGTTTGCAGACTGCACCGCCAGCTCGCGCATGCGACTCAGGCGACCCCCAACCTCGCCGAGCGAGCTCTCCGCGGTCTGCACCATGCTGATCCCATCCATGGTGTTGCGATTGGCCTGACGCAGGGAGCGCATCTCCGATCGAAGCGACTCTGAGATTCCCATGCCCGCCGCATCATCAGCGGCCATGTTGATGCGCAGACCGGACGACAGCTGGGCAAAGGTCTTGTCCAACTGCGCCTTCGAGCGCGCAGCCTGATTCCCGATCAACAAGCTGGTCATGTTCGTGTTGACGCGAATGGGCATGGTGGACACCTCCGTCTAAGTCATAGATCCCTACGCCCCACCCGAGTGCACGCGTTGGGTGAAGGGAGCGGATACAGGTTTAGGCATACGGCTACCGATTGCAACGGTAAATCAAGCAAACACGAGGCCTTGAGGACCATTTCCACCGTCACAGCAGGTGCCATTGAACCCACAAGAGCCCTGCCTTATACTCCCGGCCCCTTCGGGACCGACCAAGGTCTCGACGGTTCAGCGTCCCTTCCTGCGAGCCGCTTAAGGCTCTATTTCAGAGTTTCCTGCCATGCCAGAAATGCGTGAGGACTTCGAGTCGGACAAAGAGTGGGAGCTCCACAAGATGCGCCATTCGTGTGCGCACGTGATGGCTCAGGCCGTCCGGGATCTCTACCCCGGGGCGATGCTGGGCACGGGACCAGCGCTCAAGGACAGCTTCTACTACGACATCCGAACCGAGCCGGCGATCACCGAAGAAGACCTGGGCCGCATCGAAGAGCGCATGCGAGAGATCATCAGCGCGGGAACATCTTTCGTCCAAAAAGACCTCTCTCGAAGTGATGCAGAGGCCCTCTTTCGCGATGAGGGACAGGAGTTCAAGCTCGGCCTGATCGAGAAGATCGACGACTCCACCTACTCCACCTACAGCCACGACGACGGCAGCTTCGTGGACCTCTGCAGAGGCCCCCATGTGGAGAACACAAAGCAGCTTAGGTTTTTCAAGCTCATGAGCGTCTCTTCCGCCTATTGGCAGGCGGATGCTCGCAACCCCCAGCTGTCTCGGGTCTACGGAACTGTCTGGCAGAGCCCCAAAGAGTTGAAGCTGTACTTGCGCCGACTCGAGGAGGCGAAGAAGCGAGATCACCGCAAGGTCGGTCGGGAGATGGGGCTGTTCACATTCTTCCCGTTCTCACCGGGCTCTCCGGTGCTCCTATCCCGAGGAATGGTGATCTATCGCATCCTCGGCGACCGCATCCGAAACCTAGTCCTGAAGAATGGCTACCAAGAGGTTCGAGGACCCATCGTCTGCCATCAGAGTCTCTGGGAGAAGTCGGGGCACTGGGAGGCTTACCAAGAGAACATGTTCCTCTTGGGTCAGGACCACAGCACAGGAGACGGCGAGCAGGGGGTGTACAGCCTCAAGCCCATGAACTGTCCGGTGCACATGAACATCTTCGGAATGGAGCGCCGGTCGTACCGGGAGCTGCCCATTCGCTACCACGACGAGGGCCCGCTGCACCGCAACGAGCTCAGAGGGGCGCTGGG
>MDTE01010847.1_pt1 | contig 16579 bp, 12 predicted proteins | sample 811231 | NCBI WGS metagenome assembly MDTE01 (sample SAMN05326651, study PRJNA326480) | marine metagenome | isolation source: seawater | place: Indian Ocean: Red Sea | collected 2010
AATATTTTTTTATTTGATTTTTTATTTATTTTTTTCAGGTTATTCTTAAGTGAAAAATTTGCTATTTCCTTTATGTAATTACATTTTGGGATTGATAGGCCACAAGATTGTAGTTTAGATATATTTATATCTATAACCTTTTTTGGAGATATTGTATTCCCATTAAACAAATTTATAAATTTTCCATAGATACTTTTTGCAGCTATGATAGATAATTGTTGATAGCATATATATTTTATTAATGAAAGAAATGGATCTTTATATAAATTAAGTTTTGGTGTTGTCTGTGATTTTATAATATCACAAAAATATTCATCTTGCTTTAATTTTTTTTTACCTAATTCAATTATTTCATTACATTGTTTAGAGTTCATTATTCTATTATAGTATTATTTTTGATTGATAATATATAATAAGTTATTAACATATTAATATGTCTAATAACAACTATCTTTTTTATGATTTAGAAACTAGTGGTTTAAGTAAATCTTTTGATCAGATATTTAGATTTGCAGCCATTCAAACAGATGCTAATCTTAAAGAAATTAAACGATATGAGATTAGTATTAAGCTTAGGCCTGATATTATTCCTTCACCAGAAGCACTTCATGTCACTCGATTGGGAATTTCTGATATTCTTGATAATGGATTGTGTGAATTTGAGGGCATTAAAGAAATTCACAAAATTTTCAATCAACCTAATCTGATAACACTTGGCTATAATAGCATAAAGTTTGACAATGAATTTTTAAGATATGGATTCTATAGAAATTTATTAGATCCGTATAGCCATCAATATAGTAATGGAAACTTCAAGGCTGATGTAATGTCAATAGCCTTGATTTATTTTTTATTTAAAAAAGATGCATTAAAATGGCCTATTAAAAATGATATTCCCAGTCTTAAGCTAGAAAATATTAATGCAGAAAATAGATTAGTTGATGGTGTTTCTCATGATGCAATGGTTGATGTTGAGGTAACCCTTGAATTATCTCGAAAATTAAGAGACTATGATATTCATACATGGAATTATTTAATTAATGGTTTTAAAAAGAGTGAAGATAATAAAAGGCTTTCATTACTTCCCCCTGTATCAATATTTCAAAAAGACTATAGGCATGGATTAGTAGCAGATTTAAGTATTGGGTACAAATTAAATTGCATTGCTCCAATTTTAATTTTAGGGACACATTCAGAATATGATAATCAAATTATGCTTTTGAGGCTTGATTTAGATATGAATAACCCTCAATTCATAAAAAGAAAAATTAGTGAGCCATCATTTATTGTCCCATATAATTCAAAATATTCTTTTACTATGAATGAAGATAGAATAGATACTACAAATAAAAATCTCAAGTTATTATGTACTCATCCGGAGCTTCTTCCTAGTATTATTGATCAAGCATTAAACCAAGTTCATGATTCCAATATAGATATAGATATAGATGCAACTCTTTATACACTTGATTTTTTAACTTCAAATGAAAAAAATCAAGCTAAAACTTTTCATTCTTTAGAACATCCAGATCGATTAGATATGCTAAATAATTTAGATGACGGAAGGATTAAAAGATTGATAAAACGGATTATGATACGTAATTATCCAGATACTATGTCAAGTGAGTTTTTAAATAAAATTTATACAGATGAATTTTCTTTGGATACTACAGATTTATCAGGGGAAAAACATTTAACATCACAGGTCGCATTAGATAGAATATTTAGCATTAAGAATACTAAAGATTCAGATGCTACTCAAATAAAAATATTAGATGAGTATGAAAAATATTTACGCGGCATTTCTGAAAATTGATATTAATATGGTTTATATGTATATTTTGATATGAAATTTTTTCAAAATATAATTATATATATTTTTGTATTAGGGAATTTATTATTCACCCAGGAAATTTACACAAGAGGTGTATTGTATCCAGTTGAAGCTAGTTTTTGTATGGATGAATGTGCTCAGTATTTTATTGAATCTGAGCCGGGATATCCTGAAGGGTTTATTATGGATCAGCATGGATCTCACAATTTAAATAGTTATGTTATGCAAGAAGTAGAATTATGGGGAGAAGAATATTTTTGCATAGAATGTGGAGCTATTAATGTATCCGAGATTAATTTATTAGTGGATGAGTGTTTAGATTTAAGCAATTTAGATTTTGGCATGTGTGATATGTATTTAGGTTGGACTTGGGTTGGTGATGATTGCCAGGATTTTAGTGGATGTGGATATATTCAGGATGGTATTGATTATTCTAATTCTTTTTATAATAGTTATAGTGAATGTTATTATCAATGTTCGTGTCCTGAGGGTTGGGTTGATTGTTTTATAGATCCATGCGAAATGGAAAATTGTCCTTCTTATCCAAATGCAGAATGCATTGCAAATTATTGTGGTGGTTGTAATGCAGAATGGTTTGTAAATGGAGAACAAGTATTTTGCGAAGATAATTTGACATGTAATGAAATTGAAGAGCAATATGCAGAATTACATGGCAGTACATACTCAACATGCAATCAGGATGAAGACTGTCAAGCAGTTTGGGGAGATTGTGGGGTTGGTCTTGGTGGATGTCATTATTCTGTTAATATTGATGATTATAATCAAGATGGTGTAAATAATTTAGTTGATTTGTGGAATATTGAGGATTGTATGGAGTGGGTCTGTGATTGTATGCCATTACCCAATGCTATATGTAATAACAATGAGTGTGATTTAACTTATTGTAGTGCTCCTAATCCTTCAGGATGTTTCCAAAATGGATGTGCAGATGGATTTGAATGTGTTGATTTTGGAAATTCTTCATATGCAGAATTTTGTATATCTAGTAGCTGTAATTGTGATGAAAGTTTTATATATCAGGCAGAATGGTTTTGTACTGATGATTGTAATGGAGGTACATGTATTCCTAATAATCCTGAGCCAGGTGATATATGTGTTTATGAATGGTCTGCTATTGGAATGAATAATCCGGGATTTATTAATTGTGATGGAGAATGTGTTGATTATCAACTGTATGATGATAATTTAGACTGCAGTGATTGTGCTATTCAGGGAGATATGAATAGCGATGGACTTATTAATGTAATTGATGTTGTATCTGTTGTGAATTGTATTTTAAGCGGTGCATCTTGTCCCTGTGGTAATATGAATTGGGATGATTCCGTTGATGTTATTGATATTGTTGCAATGGTATCTATAATTCTTAATCAAAATGATTGATAAAGAAATATTTGCCCTTGATGAACAGGTAATTATTATCTAATTTTAAGGCATGCACAGATTGCTTAATATAAAGAATACAAATAGCTCCAATAGGAGCTATTTTTTTATATAAAAATATTTTGATATTAGCTAATAAAACACCCGCTAAAATTATTTTTGCAAATGGCAAAGAATTTATAGGCTATTCATTTGGTGCTATTGGAACAACTGTTGGTGAGGTGTGTTTTAATACTGGTATGACAGGGTATCAGGAAATTTTAACTGATCCTTCTTATTATGGTCAATTAGTTACGATGACTTATCCTCATATTGGGAATTATGGTATAAATGAGGAAGATATTGAGAGTAATAGAATTCAGTGCTCTGGTTTTATTGTAAAAGAAGAAACAGTTGTTCCTTCAAATTACAGATCTACCTTGTCATTAGGTAAATATCTTTCTAAGAATAATATCATTGGGATTCAGGGAATTGATACACGAGCTATTACACGAATGATACGTGATGAGGGTGCAATGAATGCTGTGATAAGTTCAGAAAATTTATCTAGATCTGAGCTTGAAAAAATATTAAAAAAAGCACCTAATATGGAAGGGCTTGACTTAGCCCTTAAGGTTACATGCAAAGATCCCTATATATGGGATGAGTCAATAAGTAATGCACATTATAAAATAGCTGTTATAGACTATGGAATTAAATATAATATTTTACGGTTATTGGCAGATCAGAACTGTTCAATTAAAGTATTTCCTGCTGATATAACTTCAAAAGAGATTATTGAATATAATCCAGATGGGATATTCTTATCTAATGGCCCTGGGGACCCTTCTGCATCAAAGTATGCAATTCAAACAGTGAAAGAATTGCTTGGCAAAAAACCAATATTTGGTATTTGTTTGGGACATCAAATCTTGTCTTTAGCACTTGGAGCTAAAACATTTAAGTTAAAATTTGGTCATAGAGGGTGTAATCATCCTGTTAAAAATTTAGATACGGGTGCTATAGAAATCACAAGTCAAAATCATGGTTTTGCAGTTGATCCCTTATTTGATTCTAAAGATATTACAGTAACTCATATCAATTTAAATGATAATACTATAGAGGGTATTCGTTCGGATAAGTATCAAGCTTTTTCCGTTCAATATCATCCAGAGTCAAGTCCTGGCCCTCATGACTCTAGATATTTATTTAAAAACTTTTTTTCATTAATTAAATCTAAGGTACCCCTAGATGCCTAAGAGAAAAGATATAAAATCGATTATGATAATTGGGGCAGGGCCTATTATTATTGGACAAGCATGTGAGTTTGATTATTCAGGAACACAAGCATGCCGTGCATTAAAAGAAGAAGGATATAGAGTAATTTTAGTTAATTCTAATCCAGCAACAATTATGACAGATAGAGAATTAGCTGATGCAACATATCTTGAGCCAATTACAACAGATGCTTTAACTAAAATAATTAATAAAGAAAAACCTGATGCAATTTTACCAACGGTAGGAGGGCAGACAGGTCTTGATGCTGCACTATCTTTATATCAAAATGGAGTTTTAAATGAGTTCTCCATTGAGCTAATTGGCGCTAATATTGAAGCAATAGAAAAAGCAGAAAATAGAGAACAATTTAAACATGCTATGGATGCTATTGGTATAGATACTGCAAAAGGTGGATTTGCACATAGTATAGAAGATGCAAAGCAGATTATAAAAGATATTCATTTTCCCATTATTATTCGACCATCATTTACTATGGGGGGAACAGGTGGTTCTGTTGCATATAATAATGAAGATTTTGAAATGATGATCAAGCAAGGTTTAGATGCGAGTCCTATTCATGAAGTACTTATAGAAGAATCTTTATTGGGTTGGAAAGAATTTGAAATGGAGGTGGTTAGAGATAAAAATGATAATACAATTATTATTTGCTCTATAGAAAATGTAGATCCAATGGGAGTACATACTGGTGATTCTGTAACAGTAGCCCCATCACAAACTTTAAGTGATAAAGAATATCAATTAATGAGAAATTGGTCAATTACATGTTTGCGTGAGATAGGTGTAGATACTGGAGGGTCTAATGTTCAGTTTGCGATTAATCCAGTAGATGGAAGAATGATTATTATTGAAATGAATCCAAGAGTTAGTCGTTCATCTGCTCTTGCATCAAAAGCTACAGGATTCCCTATTGCAAAAATAGCAGCTAAATTAGCCGTAGGCTACACATTAGATGAATTAAAAAATGAAATTACTGGAGAGACATATGCTGCATTTGAACCTTCAATAGATTATGTAGTAACGAAAATTCCTAGATTTGATTTTGAAAAATTCCCCACCTCTGATGGTATTTTGGGGGTACAAATGCAATCAGTTGGAGAAGTAATGTCAATTGGTAGAACATTTAGAGAATCAATTCAAAAAGCTTTTCGCTCTTTGGAAGTAGGATTGATTGGATTAGATCCTAAAAAAACTGATAATAGGCCGCTTGATCTATCAAAAATGAGATTTGCTACAGCATTTAGATTATTAAAAGTAAGAGAAGCATTTGATAAAAATTTTTCTATTGAAGAAGTATTTGAACAAACTAATATTGATCGATGGTTTTTAAATCAAATAAAAATTATTTCTGATATTAGCAATTCTAAATATGAATTAAATCAAGAATCTATGTTAATGTTAAAACAGGAAGGTTTTTCGGATGCACAAATAGCAAAAATATTTAATGTTCATGAAGATGAAATTAGAGAAAAAAGAAAATCATTTGATATTTTACCAACATATAAGGTTGTTGATACTTGTGCTGCTGAGTTTATAGCAAAAACACCTTATTGTTATTCAACATATGAAACTGAAAATGAAATAAATCCCCTTGAAGGTAAAAAAGTAATTATACTTGGAGGTGGACCTAATAGAATTGGTCAAGGTATTGAATTTGATTATTGCTGTGTTCAAGCTGTGTTTGGATTAAGAGAAATGGGATATAAAGCTATTATGGTTAATTGTAATCCAGAAACAGTATCTACCGATTTTGATATTTCAGATAGATTATATTTTGAACCTTTAACATATGAAGATGTTATGAATATAATAGATTTAGAACAGCCAGATGGTGTCCTTATACAATTTGGCGGACAAACCCCTCTAAATATTGCTACTCGTTTGGAAAAATCAGGAGTTAAAGTTATTGGTACTTCTCCTGCATCTATAGATTTAGCAGAGGATCGGAGAAAATTTGGGAAAATACTTAATGAGCTAAATATTAAAGCTCCTGATTTTGGAACCGCACGATCAGTTGAAGAGGCACTTGAATTAGCAAATCAGATTAGTTACCCTGTTTTAATTAGGCCATCTTATGTATTGGGTGGGCGCGGTATGGAAATAGTATATGATGATGATTCTTTAAAAAAATATGTAAAGAGGGCAACAGAAATATCAGGAGATCATCCAATTCTTATTGATCAATTTCTTGAAGATGCATTTGAGTTTGATGTTGATGCCATATCTGATGGTGTAGATGTCTCTATTGCTGGGATTATGCAACATATTGAAGAAGCAGGTATTCACTCTGGAGATTCTGCATGTGTTATTCCATCATATGAATTATCTTCAAATTCACGAAAAATTATAGAAAATCACACTACGAATATTGCTTTAAGATTAGGAACAAAGGGTATGATAAATATTCAATTTGCAGAAAAAAATAAAGAAATTTACATCATTGAGGTAAATCCAAGAGCTAGTAGAACCACACCATTTATAAGTAAGGTTCGGGACATTCCATTTGCAAAATATGCTGCACAAATATCAGTAGGAAAAAAGATTAAAGATTTAAATTTAAAAGATAAGAATAAGCATATGGTTGCAATTAAAAAACCGGTTTTTCCATTTAATAAATTCCCTAAACAAAATATATTTTTATCTCCAGAAATGAAGTCTACTGGAGAAGTTATTGGATTTGATAATAAACTTGGCCATGCATTTGCAAAAGCAGAATTTGGAGCTGGAAATAAATTACCAAAAGAAGGCACTGTTTTTATTTCTGTAAATGATAATGATAAGGTAAAAACAATTGCATTAGCAAGGGATATGGAAGAATTAGGATTTGGAATTATTTCTACACATGGTACATCGCAACTTTTAAATGATAATGGTATTACGACAAAAAAGGTATATAAGGTTGGAGAGGGAAGACCAAATATAGTTGATTATATAAAAAATGATGATGTTGATTTAATTATTAATACACCATTTGGAGGAAAATCTAGGGAAGATGAATATGAAATAGGGCGTTCGGCAATAAGATATAAAATTCCAGCATTTACAACTATTTCAGGTGCTAAATCAGTAATTAGAGCAATTAGATCATTAAAAGGAAATAATTTTGAATATATGAGTTTGCAAGAAATTTTTGAAAAATAAAATGAATATTGGTTTACAAATAACAAAAAATAAAATAAAATATGATAAGCTTTTAAAATTATTCCCTCTAGAAATATTAAAATCAATTAATTTCATTCATATAAAAGATGATAATTCCTTAAAAAACTATATATCTGATTTAGATGCCCTGGTTTGCTATGAGATTAATAGAAATATTTTTATTAATAGAGGAAAAAAATTGAAGTGGATACATATTGGTGCAGCTGGAATTGAGGATAGCTTACATAATGAAGTAATTAAGAGTAATGTGATTATTACTAATGCAAAAGGTATTCATGTTAATCCAGTATCTGAGTATGTTATTTGCTGTATGTTATATTTTGCGAAAAATTTTAATGAATTTTATAATTTCAAAATAAATAGATTTTGGAATCAGTGGGAGTTAGCTAAGAATATGTCTCAACTTAGCGGTAAAACTGTAGGAATATTAGGTTTTGGATGTATAGGTAAGGCAATTGCAAAAAAAGCAAAAGCATTTGATATGAATGTTATTGCTACTAGAAGATTACAAAAAAAAGTTGAATCAAAAAAAATAGTAGATCGTTTAGTTCCCATATCAGATATTGATGTTATTTTTAAAGAGAGTGATTATGTTGTTGTCGCTTGCCCATTAACTCCCTTAACTCACAATTTAGTTGATCAATTAAAATTTAAATTAATGAAAAAAGATTCAGTTTTTATTAATATTTCGAGAGGAAAAATTGTTAATGAAACACATCTTATTTCATTTTTGAAAAAGAAATTGATTAAGGGTGCAGCCTTAGATGTATTTACTGATGAACCTCTAAATTCTAAATCTGAATTATATGATTTAGATAATGTAATAATATCTCCACATGTATCTGGTAATTTTCTAGAATATCAGTCCGAAATGATAAAGCAATATTCAATAATTTTACAGAGATTTTTGGATAAAAAAACATTAATAAATAGAGTATGTAAAAAAAGGTTATATTAAATATGAATAATTTATTCCCCCCCATAGAACCATATAATCAATTCAAACTAAAAGTATCTGATTTACATACAATAAATGTTGAAGAATCAGGTAACCCAAATGGTAAGCCAGTCATTTTTTTACATGGCGGTCCTGGTGGTGGTATAGAACCTATTTACCGCCAGTATTTTGATTCTAAGAAATGGAGAATCATTATATTTGATCAAAGGGGATGCGGCAAAAGTACACCGCATGCTGAATTAAGGGATAATACTACATGGGATTTAGTATCAGATATAGAAAAAATAAGAGCATATCTTAATATTGATACTTGGGTAGTTTTTGGTGGAAGTTGGGGGTCTACATTAGCCCTTAGCTATTCAATATCTTACCCAGATATATGCACTGGTTTAATCTTGCGTGGAATTTTTTTATTAAGGAAGAAAGAAATTAATTGGTTTTATCAAAAGGGATGTAGTTATATATATCCAGATGCATGGGAAAATTATCTTTCTGTTATACCTGAAGAAGAACAGTTGGATCTTGTTAAGGCTTATTATAAAAGATTAACATCTACTGATAAAAAAATAAGAATAAATGCTGCAAAAGCATGGTCAATATGGGAAGCCTCAACAAGTAAATTATATCAAAATGAAAAATCTCTACATCATTTTGGTCAAGATGAGGTTGCTGAAGCATTTGCTAGAATTGAATGTCATTATTTTATTAATAAAGGATTTTTTGAATGGGATGGATGGATATTGGATCACACATCTGTCATAGAAAATATTCCAACAATTATAGTACAAGGCAGATATGATGTAGTATGCCCAATGGTTTCAGCTTGGGAATTACATAAAAAATTAAAATCTGCAGAATTTTTTATTATTCAGGATTCAGGACATTCTATGACTGAAAATGGAATAATAGATAAATTGGTATATGCGACTAATAAATTTGTAGAATTATAAATTATTTATCGCATTTACTGTAGCCGCATTCTACACAAGAATCACATCCATTCTCTGTTTTTAAAGATTTGCTACTACAAGTTGGGCATATCCTAAATATATTATTATTTTGTTCTTCGAAATTAACTTCTTCTGGTTTAATGTTATTTTCGACGACACCGTTATCTTGGATAGGGTTTTTAGAAGGTTTTTCTATTATTCCCACATCACAGAAGAATGTTTCTATTACATCTGCAACTTCAGAATAAAAAGAATGATAATATTTTCCTTCTCTAAAAGAGCCACCATTAGGATCAAAAATTCCCTGTAGCTCTTCAAGTATAAACATAGGATCACCTGATCTTCTAAAAATTGCTGATATTAACCGTGTCAATACCACATACTCAGGTGTTTTGGTAAGATCCTTTGAATTTATGAAAATTTCGACAGGCCTTAAAGTATCATTTTCAGTTATATATCCTAGTGTAATAAATACAGAATTTTTTACAAAGGCACTTTTTAGTTTATAAACTTTTGCATCAACCACTTGGGGTCTTATGCTCGCTGGTGTATGGTCAGGTGTTTTGTTTACTTTTACTTCTTGTACTTGGCTATCGGATTTTAGTTTTATCATACTTTTTCTTCCTCAACTATTTTCATATGTGTTTCTATTAATTCTTTTTCTACTTCTGGTACACTATTTTTTAAATAGTGATAAACTGTTAAAAGACTTCCATCTGGCATTTTAATAATTTCATCACCTTTACATGAAATTTCTTTTCCATCATCATTAGTTAATTGATATGTTTTTGATATCATTTCTTGGAATTCTGTTAGCTCACCATCTTTACTTAGTATTGGAGTTCTACTACCATCTCTATATATAGTCACCCCTTTAAGATTGTTTTTCCAGGCTTTTAAATATATATCAGATATAACTTCAGGGCTCACATCTTCTGGTAAGTTTATTGTAGAGGAAATACTATGATCAATATATTTTTGTATTTCGCCTTGAATTTCTACTCGTCTGATTGAATTTATTTTATGAGCAGTTCTAGTTAAAAAATTTGGCAAAACATCATCTATATTTTCTGCTTGGTCTATTTTTTCCTGTAATCCCATTTTATCTATATACGCTTGAATTGTTGAATGAAATACTTTAAAAAATTTGTTATTAAATGACTCTGATCTACGTGTATAGTGTGTCGAAAAAATTGGTTCAACCCCACCAGATACACCAATATAGTTTTTATTTTCGGATTGATAACCAAGAACAATATTAGATATTGATCCGGTTGGAGCTATTGACATAATAGCAATATTTCTAATACCGTGGGTTTTAATTAGCTTAATTGTTTCTTCACTAAGAGCTTCTTTTATAAAGGGGCAATCCATGTAGCTTTCTTTATATATAGAAGATGGTTCTTTCTCTTTTGCTAGCATGGCAGATGATTGATATGCTGCATTAGTAATAAATTCCATAACTCTACTAATAATTTCAATTCCTTTATCTGAGTCATATGCGATACCTAACTGATTTAACATATCGGCGATACCCATCACACCTAGTCCCAATCTTCTTGTTTCATAGGCAGCAATTCTTTGTTTTTCTAATGCATTTAAATCTTCATTCCATGTTACGACATTATCAAGAAATCTTACTAATGTTGCTGTAGACTCAGCTAATTGGTCCCAATCAATTTTTGCATCTTCCGTATACCCATTTTGTATAAATCTTGATAGGTTAATAGAACCTAAATTACATGCTCCACCATCTTCTAATGGTACTTCTGCACATGGATTTGTGCAAATAATAGGTCGGCCAACATAATTAGAGGGAGAATAATCACTCATAGTGCTCCAAAATATTATTCCGGGCTCAGCTGTTTTGTAGTTTCCTTCTATAAATTGATCCCATACATCTCGTGCTTTAATAAGTTCTTTAACTTCATTTGTATTTGCACTATCAAAATAAAGCATAAAATCACCAGACATTCTAATTGCAATTTGATTATTCTTTGATGATTTAAGAACAAAATCACCAAAAATATCTCTTTTATTAGGATCCATAAAATCTTTTTTATTTAATTCTACATTACAATTTTCTTTAACCCATTTTTTTAATTGAGGAAATGTTTTAAATGTATTTAAAATTTCATAGTCACTTGGATTTTTTGATGGGATTCCATTAGAGTAATGATAAACATCTTCATCCTGAGGTGCTGACATTACTATATCTTTGGTATTTTTGTTATATATTAAATATAAATTTTCTCCATATTCTTTTTGCTCATTAACTGCTTGCATAAATTCATTACTTGCTTTTACAGATATATTAGCAAAACGAACTTGTGTATTTTCCATCACTTGTTTTGTAATTGTTGCGAGTTCTTCTTCTCCAAACATTTCTGACCAGTTGCATTGCTCTACAATTTGTTTTGTTACCCAATTAGGTGTTTTCTTTACTTTCATGAAATGTTTCACATCAGGATGTTTTGCATCAATTGTTAGCATTAATGCACCACGCCTTCCACTTTGGCCTATAAGGCCAGTTGTTAGAGAAAATAATTCCATAAATGAAACAGCACCGGTAGAGCTGTCTGCTGCATTATGTACAACTGAATCTTTTGGTCTTAAACATGTAATATCTACCCCAATACCACCCCCATATGAATATGTCCTTGCACATTCAAATGCAGCCTCATATATTGAATCAATATCATCATATTGAATTTTTGAAACAAAACAATTTGCTAATGTTTTAACTCTATAAAGGTCACCAGCACCAGCAAGAACTCTTCCTCCTGAAACAAATCTTCCTTCATAGAGTTCTGTGTAAAATCTTTCTGCCCATTTTTTTTGATTTGCTTTTGTCGCTTCTGGAATTGCTAAAAAAGATGCCAATCGCTTAAAAACATCTTCAGGGCATGATTCAATGCATTCATTTTGTAAATTTTTTAAATAATATTTTTTAGTATAAATAGTATGTGCGAGTTCATTATCTCCTAAGTAATCTCCATGCACAGATAGCTCGTTACCTTGCATTGAAGTTAAATGATCATAAATCTCTTTATATGCTTTTGTACGGGGTTTCCCAATAATTTTAGTTGTTTTTCCTTCGTGTCCAAACATCTTTGATATTTCATTCATATACAATTATTCCTATTTTTTTAGCTCACTACATAATGAACTTGCCATACCCAATTAGGTGAAAAGTTAGATTTTTAACCAAGTAAAAGCTTGGATTTATAACTTTTAATAGATGTTTTTCTCGTCGAAAAGAAAAGCCTCAAATACACAAGATATGCATATCTTGTATTAAAAATATACTCTATATTGTGTTTGAACTGCAATATAATTGTTACATTTTGTTAAATTTTTTAATAAAATGTAATTCTTTGTTCTACACATATAGGGTAATTTTAATTAAATTATTCCACTTAAATCTTAAAAAATTATTAGAATAGATAAATATCATGAAAAATATAAAAATAACATCTGATGAATTTGAAATAGAATCGCCAATTATTGAAGGTTCTGAAAATGAAAAAGCAATAGATATATCTGCACTTAGATCTGAAACTGGTTTTATAACAATTGACGAAGGTTATGGTAATACAGGTTCTTGTCAAAGTGCTATAACTTATATAGATGGAGAAAAAGGAATCCTTAGATATAGAGGATACCCCATTGAAGAGTTGACAGATAAAAATAATATTATGTTTACAGATGTTGCTTATTTACTCGTGTATGGAGAGTTTGAGGGAAGTGATAAGAAAGATACATTTAAGCAATATTTAAGATCTCATGCTAATCTTCATGAAGATATGAAAAGATTTTTTGATGGATTTCCACCTAATTCCCATCCAATGGCAATTTTATCTTCTATGGTAACGGCTCTTTCTGCATTTTATCCAAATGGAGATAATCATGAAGAAGAAAATATGGATATTAATATTGCAAGATTAATTGCAAAGGTAAAGACTATTGCAGCATATTCATTTAGAAAATCACATGGCATGCCATTTATATACCCAGATTCAAATATGAATTATGCAGATAATTTTCTCCATATGATGTTTTCTGATTCACAAGAGGAATATCATAAAAACCCTGTAATGTCAGATGCTTTAAATTTACTTTTAATACTTCATGCTGATCATGAACAGAATTGTTCTACTTCAACAGTAAGGATGGCTGGTAGTAGTCATGCTAATATATATGCGACAATTTCAGCCGGTATTGGTGCATTATGGGGCCCACGGCATGGAGGTGCAAATCAAGCTGTTATAGAAATGCTTGATATGATTAAGAATGATGGTGGTGATTATAAAAAATATGTTAATATGGCAAAAGATAAGGCTTCACCATTTAGGCTTATGGGATTTGGGCATCGTGTATATAAAAATTATGATCCAAGAGCTGCAGTAATTAAAAAGGCAGCAGTAGAAGTTTTAGATACATTAAATTCAGAGGATCCACTTCTTGATATTGCAAGGAATCTTGAAGAAATTGCATTAAAAGATGATTATTTTATTGATAAGAAGCTTTATCCTAATGTCGATTTTTATTCTGGTATCATTTATAGAGCTATGGGAATCCCAACAAATATGTTTACTGTTATGTTTGCATTGGGTAGGTTGCCAGGATGGTTAGCACATTGGAGAGAAATGATCCTTTCAAATTCTAAAATTAATAGACCAAGGCAAATATATACAGGTCCCACTAAAAAGAGTTTATAGTCTTTTATGCAAGTTTATCATGATTTAGTTAAACATGTGATTGATAATGGCGAGAGAAAAACAAATAGGACTGGAACCGATACAATAAGTTTTTTTGGATATCATTATAAAGTTAATCTTCAAGATGGTTTTCCGCTTTTAACAACAAAAAAAGTATTTTTTAATTCAGTTATTCGTGAGCTTTTATGGTATTTGTCAGGGCAAACCCATATACGAGATTTAAGAGATCACACTAAAATATGGGATGCATGGACATCTGAGGAAAAGAATTGGGAAATTGGTAAGATGTATGGCTATCAGTGGGTTAATTGGGAAAAACATACCGTTGATGCAGATGGCACCCATACAATGACTACAATAAATCAAATTGAGAGTGTAATAGATTTAATTAAAAATAATCCTGATTCTAGAAGAATGGTAGTATCAGCATGGAATCCATCAGTCCTTGATGAAATTGCTTTACCTAGTTGTCATGCTTTTTTTATATTTAATGTTTCTGCTGATGGAAAATTGAATTGTCATTTAACTCAAAGAAGTGGAGATATAGCTCTTGGAATACCTTTTAATCTTGCATGCTATGCAGCATTAACTCAGATGATAGCTCAGGAAACTAATCTAGAAGCAGGTGAATTTTCTCATTATATTAATGATGCACATATTTATGTTGATCACATAGGTGGATTAAAAGAACAGCTTGAAAGAGAGCCATATCCTTTACCAATTTTAAAAATTGATAAAAAACCATTTTGGGAATTAAAATTCGAAGATTTTAAATTAGAAAATTATCAGCATCATCCAATTATTAAATTTCCTGTAGCTGTATAGTGGCACAAATAGAACTTATATGGGCCCAAGATCAAAATGGTGCTATCGGTGCAAATGGCACTCTCCCATGGCATTACTCAGAGGATCTTAAAAATTTTAAAAAAATTACTAATGGTAATCCTGTTATTATGGGAAGAAAAACATGGGATAGTTTGCCCATACAACCTCTGCCGGGTAGGAGAAATATAGTTCTTTCATCTAAAAACATATTAGATACAGAATGCTATTCTTCAATTGATGAGTGTATCCAATCTATAGATAAAGAAGAAAGAGTGTTTGTTATTGGAGGCAGCTCAATTTATCAATCTTTTTTTTCTCATGCGAAGTCACTCCATATTACATTAGTTGATAAACTAGCAAAGGATGCTGATACATATTTTCCTATTGGGTTAGATAATATAAAAAAGCATTTTAACAAAATTTCTGAGATATCTTTATGTGATGGAGTTATTTATTCTTATTGGACAATAAATTAGTTTTTATTCTTGCTTTAATAGTTTAAATACATCTCCACCCATTTCTCCACCCATTTCAATTATATTAGAATCAATAATTTTAATTTGTACTTTTTCTGTATATAAATTATTTAAAGAATCTTTTGTAATTATATTAATAAATAATTTTTTACGTTTTTCATACCATTCAGATTTAACATATGTACCTTTAGTATTTTCATTATAATCACTAAAAAAATCTTCGACAAATAATCCAGTTACAGAACCATCTTTGTTAAATTCAAATGTTACTACTGAAAATAGTAGTTCTAACCCTGCAGAAAATAGCATTAGCATGAGCTCCCTACCTATTCCAGGTTTTTCATTTAGATATTCATCAGATTCTTTAAAAACTGAAATTAAATGATCGGTATCGACCTTCCATGTTCCTACTATATCAGATGATAAATTTGAAGTATTATATGATTTTGTTGACCATTTTTTTTTCTCTTCAACAAATTCCCAAGTATAATCATCATGGAGTATGACAGTATTCCCATTTGCGGTAGTAGCTTTTTGTTTTGCAAGTACTAATGAGCACATAGTCATTATAAGTATCAGATTTTTCATTTTCTTACTCCTGTTATTACTTTAATGTAATTTGTTTATAATAATTACTACGACCATAGTAATATTACATATGTCCCTATCATAGCAATTGCTATAGCACCCCACATTTTTATTGATATTTGCTCTTTGATAATAAGCCATCCAAATATAGCAATAAAGAATGTAGAAGTTTGATTCAATAAACTAGCTGTAGATGCTGTTGTATTTGCCATTCCCAAAAGCCAAACAGACAGGCCAATAAATGTTCCTAAAAAAGAGCCAATAAAAAGATATTTCCACATCCATTTTATTGATAATTGCTCTATTATTTCTTTACTTTTCATTTTATAGAACATCATAAAATAAGAGAATATAACTCCTGGTAACAAACGATAAAATGCAATCCACAT
>MDTE01028327.1_pt1 | contig 16579 bp, 15 predicted proteins | sample 811231 | NCBI WGS metagenome assembly MDTE01 (sample SAMN05326651, study PRJNA326480) | marine metagenome | isolation source: seawater | place: Indian Ocean: Red Sea | collected 2010
AAATTATAGAAGGAGTACCAATTATGGGTTCAGTCGCAGCTGGAGGTTTAATTGAAACTTATTCTGATGTTCAAGAGAATTTAGATATTTCTAATGTTTTAAAAAAGAAAAATGTTTTTGCTCTTACAGTTAATGGCGATTCTATGATAGACGCATGTATTGCAGATGGAGATATGGTTTTGATGGAACCAATTAAGGATTCTTATTCTTTAAGAAATGGAACTATTGTTAGTGCAATGGTTCCAGGTTTAGGAACTACCTTAAAGTATTTTGTTAAAAGAGAAGGAAAAATATTTCTTGAAGCTGCTAATTCATCTTATAAACCTATTGAACTGGAACTAAATAACGTAATTTTTCAAGGTAAACTTTTAGCAGTCTGGAGAAGGATTTAAAATATTAAAAGAAATTTTTTGAATTAAATTTAAAGATTAAAATAATAGAAAAACGTTATTGGTATAATTAACTATTATTTAGAAAATATATGCTTATTATAGAACTAAAAAAATTTTCAAAAAGATTAGTTTTTGATTTCTTAGGAATTATAGATCGAATAATCAATAGAAATCTGAGATTCAAATTTATTAATCTTACGTTAGGATTCCACTCTAATAAATATATTTTTACACCAAATCAAATATCTTTTGTGCATGTACCTAAAACTGCAGGAACATCCACATTAGATTTAATGCAAAAAAATAATGAAGGTAATATTTTTGCAACATGTAAAGATATTCATAGACCAATTTCTTTAAATTGTTTACCTGAAAAATACCAATATTTTGCTGTCATGAGAGATCCAATTGAGAGGGTATGGTCTTATTATCAAATGATTAAAGGATCTAAACATCAACCATATAATAATTTTGCTCAAAAAGGTTTAGAAATTTTCCTAGAAAATTGTTGGGAAGCAAGAAATATGGTGTGCCGATATTTTTCTGGAGTCATAAATAAGGAACCAAATGATATAACTCTTGAAAAATCAAAAGTTAATCTTAATAATTTCTTATTTACTATTGATTTTGAAAATTATGATGAAGATATAAAAAGTTTCTTTAATCTGTTGAATATAACCATAGATATTGTCCCTCATAAAAGAAAAGTAAAATATTTATGTATACAAGAAAATTATTCTCAATTGATTAGAAAATATAATAAGTATGACTTGGCTTTATATGAATATTGGCGAAACAATCATAGACTTAAAATTAAGAGGCAATAATGTGAGTTCTTCAGTTTAAAATTTTAAAATTATAAGAAAATAATAGTTTAACTATTTTATTAATTTTTATTTTTAGATTCTATGAGTTAATTTTTTGTGGTTACAAAACTAATACAATTATTGGGTTCAATTTAAATTAGAGAATTGATTAATAAAATACTATAAAGTACTATTAAAATTACCGTCGTTACCAATCTAATCTAAATAAATGATATGCTAACGTTTCGGTATTTGGGGCCATAGCTCAGCTGGTAGAGCATCTGCATGGCATGCAGGGGGTCAGCGGTTCGAGTCCGCTTGGCTCCATTAAAATATTTCTTTTCTATGAGTGAACTTATAATTTCAGCACCTCTGATATTAGATTTTGAAAATACAAATGAATCAATTGCAGCCTTAATAAAGAAGGAAGGGCGAAAATCTTTTACATTGATTTGTGATAAAGAGCATTATTATTGCCCCCAACAGCAAATTATTAAGCCCTATCTTTATAAGAACCCTCGTACACTTAAATCAATTTCATTTGTTTCCAAAATTTTATCCTATTTATTACCAACAAAATATCAGAATTTTATTTATACCTCTAATTTAAAAACAAATGATTTAGAGTTTGAAATTTTTGAACGTATAAAATTATTTGATAGAGAATTAGGATCAATAATTTCTAATATGAATGATTTGGAAATATATATTGATGATTTTTACACGGAAAGGATTCATAGCACAATGAAATCTTTTATGAATACACATCTATATCAAACTATTCCTGAGAATATTCCAAAAAAACTATTTATTCTAAATTTAAAAGACTATTTTAGGTATTATTTTTATACTCAAAAACTCATAGAGAAATATGATATTAAGGGATTATTTATCTATAACGGAAGAATGCCAAGGTATGCTGCAGCATATCATTGTGCTCTGAATAAAGGAATCAAAAAAGTAAGCTTTTATGAAAGCACAATAACAGACAAAGAATCATATATTTTATTTAATAAACCTATTCACTATACAACTTCAATCAGTGATGATATTAGATCCCATTTTTATGCCAATAAACCTAGAAGAGATCTTGGATATGTTTATATAGGAAGAAGATTATCGGGAGGTAATACTGGAAGTTTAGTTAATTTTCATAGGAGTAGGTTAAATAAATCAATATCTTTATCAAGTAATGATTTAATTCGAAAACTTAAAAAAAATTCCCAACCAATCATTTCAATATTTACTACTTCAGAGCATGAAAGGGCATCGCTTAAAGAAAATAGACTTTTTGGGGAAGATACAATTTATTCCTGCTTAGAAAAATTAATAAAAAATGAAATTTTTCCAAAAAAATATAAATTAGTTCTAAGGGTTCATCCACATTTAAAAAAGAAAGATGTTGTTTACCAAAGAAAGTTAAAAGAATTTAGCTTTAAAAATGATATTTTTTATATTGGAGCTGAAGATAAATTAGATAGTTATCTATTAATCTCTGAATCGAAATTTTGCATATCTTTTGGATCAATGGTTTCTGCTGAGGCATCTTTATTAAAAATACCATCAATCAGTATAGGCTTGGCTTGGTATGATAAATTCAATTGTACATTTATACCAAATTCAATTAATGATTTAAAAACTTTCTTAAGTCAAGAAGTTGATGAAAAACATCTCTTAATAATGCAAAATAATGCTCTTGATTTTTTTTCAACAATTTATACCTTTTCAAGGAAGAATATAAAATCTAATTCATTAAAATTCTTTTTATATGTAAAATTGAAAAAATATATTTTTTTATTTTTCAGCAAATATTACCAAATATTACATTGGTCAAAAAAAATTATATTTTCAAATTCCCTGAATAAAGGGGATTAACTTTTAAATATTTTTTTCTCTAAAAATTTTTAGTTATTTATCTAATTTTTGAATTTACTTTCATTACATTATAATTATCGAAGATTATTAAATTAGAAAAGCAAAATATAAATGTGCGGTTTTTTTTCGACACTAGCTTCCAAAAATATTGAACCAAATAATTTAGAGACTTTTTTTAAAGTCTCTAAATTTATCAAACATAGGGGACCAGATGACTCATATAACTTCAAAACTGATAATTATTTATCGATATTTTATAGGTTATCAATAAGAGATCTTTCAATTAAATCAAGGCAACCCATAAAATCAAAATGTGGGAGATATATTTTATCTTTCAATGGCGAGATTTACAGATTTAAAGGTCTTTCTAGAACAGAAATAAAATCTTTTTCTTCGGATACATTATGTTTATTGGATCAAATCTCTAAAAATGGTATAGGGTTCGTAAATAATATTACTGGAATGTTTGCCATTTCTGTTTTTGACATTAAAGATAATCTTTTATATTTAATTAGAGATCATTTAGGCATAAAGCCTCTCTATTATATTTCTAATAATGTTAGAACAAAACTTGATTCCACCTATTTTTTATCTTGTTCTGAACAACTACCCTTAATTAAACTTCTAAAAAATAATGTTCCTGATATTAACGAGTGTCTAAGATTTCTAAAAATGGGTGTTTCTGGAGATACAGAAGCTACATTTTTTGAAGATATAAAGCAAGTTAAACCTGGCGTTATCTTGAAGATAGATGCACAAGATTTCTCAAGAGAGGAAATCAAATTAAAAAAAAATATAGATAATATACCTCTGCATAAAAAAGGTCAATTTTCAGCTTCTGCCCATAGCAAATTCTTAACTCAGAATTTAGAGGATCATTTGATATCTGACGTTCCTATAAGTTCCGCTTTATCTGGTGGGGTAGATTCAACTTATATTGCTTCAACTACTGCACAATTATTGGACAGAGAAATAAATTGTTTTACACTTAAATCTGATCTCTTCCCTTCTGAAATTGACAATAAATCTGATATCCATAAATTAACTAAAATAAATCTAAAGATTGTTGAAAGTAATTATTTTTCTTATCAAGAAAAAATTAAAGAGATAGTTCAAAAACTCTCAGCACCCTTTCTTGCTAGTTGGATACATCAAGATACTTTATTTCAGCACATTGCCAATGAAAAAGAGTATAAAGTGGTTCTTGTTGGAGAAGGGGCGGATGAAATATATTCTGGATACAAGAGACTGGTATATCCATATCTTTTGTGTCTAGAGAATGATTTCGAAAATGAGCTGTTTGAAAACTCTCTAAATCAACTTTCAATGTTTTTAAATTTAAGGACTTCAGAAATTATTAAAAGATACAAATCCTTTAAGAAGTATCTAAATTCTAAAAATGATTATGAAGACTTTTCTTATAGAAAATACTTTAAGATGACAGATCGAAATATGGATTACGAACGTTATTTCCCAAGGTTAGAAGATAATGAACAATTTTCTGATCCCGAAATTTTTTATAAAAGTCACTTATTAAAATATTTAACAAGAGCAGATATTCCTGCACATTTACATATCCTTGATCATATCTCAATGTCATATGGTTTAGAGCTAAGAGTCCCTTTCCTTGATATTGACTTGGTTTCAGAAGTTTTTGAATATAGTTATAAATATCATTTTCTTAATGGTTTTAATAAATTCATGCTTAGAAAAGTATCTTTATCAACCCCAGATTCAATTAGATATAAAAGAAAAAAAATACAGAGGCCTGGGCCTACTCAAGAATTAATGTACAATTTTTTAAAAACACATTTTTTAAAACTTTTATCAAAACAAAATCCTTTGTTGAATACTCAACTAATTAAAAATGATTTTGAAATTTCTTTAAAACATGAAGATAAATCTATTTCTATTTTATGGTTTAGGATCTATACTTTTCTTGTATTTTGGGAAATTTACTTTGTTTGAATTTAAAAAATTTAATTAGCTTGAGTAAATTTGCTTTTTAAATACAACTAAAGATGTTATGGTTTAAAAATCTTTTTATATTCTATTATGTCAGTTATAAACAAAATGCATAAATTAAATACGATTTCTGACTATTCAAATTGGGTGGGTTATACAAAAGATTTAGAGCTTAAAGAGATACCATGTGAGCTTTGTGGTGAGAAGGAGTTTAATACGATTTTAGATCATACTGATGCAGGTGACTTTACTTTAGTGCCCATACCTGTAAGTAGATGTAAACATTGTGGATATATTTTCCAAAATCCAAGACCTAGTAAGGAATTTTATGATGACTTTTATAATAAACTTTACTCAACTGTAAGATTAAGAAGTTCATCACATAGAAAAGATGATCCAAATAATTCTGGAGGAAAACAGGAGTTAAATGCTGATGGAATGTCTTCAGATTTTGGTTTTAATAATGCTATTCAAAGAGCGAACTCCCTTCATTCATATTTGATTTCAAAAAGTATAATTGATCCTAAATTCAAAGGGAGTATGTTTGATATGGGATGTGGTTCTGGAGGGTTTATAAAATACTTTAGAGATAATGGATGGAGCGGATCAGGAAATGATCCAGATACTCAAGCTATTGCTTCTGCAGAGATAAGAGGCGTTAATAATTTAATTCATGCTAATTCTGAAGATTTAGATTTAAATAGTCAAAGTTACGATTTAATTGTGATTATAGGTTCCTTGGAGCATTGTCGAGATCCTAATAAAGTTTTAGAGATTTGTTATAAATCTCTAAAAGTTGGAGGAATTATTGTTAACGAGGGCAGATACTATCCTGTTTCGTATAGTTACAGATGGTTGAACGCTAATCATCAAAGATTTTTAGAACATTCTTCATCTATCGGAATGATGCTAAAACATGGCTTCGATCTTATAGAATCTACAATTTATCCAGTATGCGGAATATCTACTGGAAGGAACGGAGGAGGATGGGTTATTGCTAAAAAAATACAACCAGAATATAAACAAAGAGATAGTGATTCTTTAGTTAAAGAGATGAAAAAAAAGAAGGCTTATAAATCATTAGATGAGTTATGTAAACAATTAAAATCGCATGATATGTATGTACAGAAATATTCAAAAGATGAGTTTAAGTGCACATACTCTGAAGAAGTGAAAAATAAATTAGAAGAATTAGGATACAGTTAGCAACTATTTAATAGCGAGAACGCCTTCAAAGCACAAAGATTTAAAAACGACAGCTATATCTTTAAACCCCGAGCGTTTAAGAAGACCATAGTTACCTTCTGATGAGAAGGGTTCCATAACTCCTGTTAAACTTACTGATTTTGACATTATCTCATCTGAATCATAATTCATAAGTTTATATTGATTATATGCATGAGTAAAGTAATCTTGAAATCTTGCATCTGGTCCTCTTACTTTTTCAAAAAAGAAAAAAGCCCCCCCCCAATTAAGTGATTTAAAAATAGAGTTTATAATATTCTGACGATGTTTTGGATGAATAAATTGGAGGCAATAAACCATACTTATTAAATCATAATTATTTTCTTTAAGTTCAAGTGTTGTAATGTCTGATTGAAGAAACTCTAGATTATTTTCATTATCTAATTTTTTTGCCTTTGCGATGCAATGAGATATCATTTCTTCTTCAACATCAATACCAAGAAAATGTGATTTTTTGGATGCATGTCTTTTGGCTAGGTCAAATAAAAGGGTTCCTGTGGTACAACCAATATCAAGTACTTTACTTCCCTTGGTTATAAATGGGTCGGATAACCATAGAATTGATTTGTGAGCAAAATTGTAACCTGGTACAGATTTGTTTATGTGCGCGTCAAAAACCTTATGCACCCCTTTGCTAAAAGTCCATTCTCCAAGTCCACTTTCGATATTGTCTCCAGTATTAGGCATAAAAAAATAAAAATTAAGTTCATTCTACTAGAAAAGGATGAATTTCTAATTTTATTAATTGATTTAAAATTAAAATTTTTTTACTATTAAAGTATTTTTCACCATCTATTAAGTATGATAAAATTCAATAAAATTAAAAAAAAAAATGGTTGTAAAACGACCTAAAGATTTCTCTGAAATGAGTAGTGATAAATATATTTATATTATTGCTGAAATTGGTATCAATCATAATGGTTCACTTGATACTGCTAAAGAATTAATTGACCAAGCTTGCAATATTGGATGTGATGCAGTCAAATTCCAAAAAAGGACTATTGATATTGTTTATTCTCAAGAAACATTAGATAAGCCAAGAAAAAGTCCTTGGGGAAATACTCAAAGAGAGCAAAAAGAAGGTTTAGAGTTTTCTATAAATGAATATGATGAAATTGATGCTTACTGTAATTCAAAAAATATAGATTGGTTTGCATCTTCGTGGGATAATGAGAGTCAAAAATTAATGAGAAAATATAATTTTCCTTTTAATAAAATAGCATCAGCTATGGCTATAAATAAAGAATTTGTTGAATTAGTTGCTTCTGAAAAAAAACCTACTTTTGCATCAACAGGCATGACAAAACTTGAAGATATTGATTCTATTATTGCAATTTTTAAAAAATATGAATGCCCCTTAATGTTAATGCATACGGTTAGTACCTATCCATCAGAATTACATCATTTAAATTTAAAATGTATTAATACTCTTAGTCAAAGATATAAACATCCTGTTGGATATAGTGGACATGAAGCTTCTGTATCCCCTTCAGTTATTGCAGCAACTTTAGGAGCATCAGCAATAGAAAGACACATAACACTTGATAGGGCAATGTATGGTAGCGATCAAGCAGCATCCCTTCAGCCTGAAGGATTTAGACAACTTAATAGTATATTAAGAAAGATTCCTAGTATTTTAGGAGATGGTGAGAAAAGGATACTAGAAGAGGAAGAATTGATTGCTAATAAATTAAGATATTGGCTCGATAAATGAAAACTTACGTTTTTGATATAGACGGTACTATATGTACTAATACAAATGGGAATTATGAAGAGGCTAAACCATATGAAGAAAGAATTCAATTTGTTAATAAGCTTTTTAATGAAGGGAATAAAATTAAATATTTTACTGCAAGAGGTTCCTCAACAGGAATTAATTGGTATGCAATAACTAAAAAACAGCTTGATTCATGGCATGCTAAATACCACGAACTAATAATGCAAAAACCCGAAGGGGATATCTATATTGATGACAAAGCTTTTAATAGCAATAAATGGATTTTTCCAAATATTGATAGTGAAATTACTCATAAAAGAAATAATCAAGAGTTTATTTTTAAAAGGCCTATTTTTGAACATTTGGAGATTCTTAATAAATTAATTACAGATGAAGATATTGCGATTAAGTTGAATAAACTTTGTAACCTAGTAAAAGAAACCTTTAAAAATGAAGGTAAAATAATCTTTGCTGGTAATGGAGGTAGCTTTGCTGATTCTCAACATTTAGCTGCGGAGTTTGTCTGCAAATTTAATTCCGATAGAATACCTTTACCAGCCATTTCTCTTGGAACTAACAGCAGTAATCTAACTGCTATTGGTAATGATTATGGATATGAATATATCTTTTCTAGAGAGTTAAAAGCTATTGGGACTCAAAAAGATGTTGTTATAGCTTTTTCAACTAGTGGCAATAGTAAAAATATAATTAATCTTATTAAGGAGGCAGATGCTTTAACGATTCCTTTTTATATATTTACTGGTAAAACTGGAGGATTATTAAATAAATATAATCAAGCAGTAATAAAAGTTCCATCTGAAAATACTGCTATTATTCAACAAATTCACATTATGCTTGGACATTTAATATGCACTAACACTGAACAGGAATTTATTAAAAATTAAATATTTACCAAATGGACCTACCTCCATCCATTACTAAATTGTGACCATTCATGTAAGAGGAAGCATCGGAGCATAAAAATTGAACAGCCGCTCTATATTCATCTTTCCTAGCCATTCTTCCAAGGGGAATTAATGTTGAAATTTTTTGCAAAAATTCTTCAGGCTGATTGTTATAAACACCACCTGGTGAAAGAGAATTACATCTAATATTTTTCCCAATCCAGTAAGTAGCAAGATATCGAGTTAATCCAATTAATCCAGATTTAATAACTGAATAGGTTACAGGTTTTACTGGTTGCTTTTCATCACTTAATCCTTCTTTTTTGTAAAGTCTTTGATCGGGAGCAATTACTGATAAGTCTGATGCAATATTTAAGATGCAGCCTCCCTTAGAAGAATTTGCCATAGTAGTACCAAAAACTTGACTACAAAGAAATGCTCCAGTCAATCCTACTGATATCTCTAAATCCCATTTTTCTAAAGAAAAATTTTCTAACCTAGAGGAAGATTCCATTTGATTATTTTTTTCAAATTTGGGATTTAAAGCTGCATTATTTATAAGAATATCTAAATTAATATTTTCCTTAATTAATAGATCATTCAAATCAACTATTGATCTTTTTGAACATACATTTAATTCATGTGTGAAAATTTTTGATTTTGAGAATTTTTTCTTTAATTGATTTTGAACTTCAACTAATTTTTTTGAATCAATATCTGTTAAAACTAAATTACAATTGCTTTCAAGCAAAGCTACAGCATGTTCTAAACCTAATAAACCTGCAGCACCAGTTATCAAGGCTGTTTTATTATCTAATTTAAAAGATTTACTTAGCACAAAAATAATAAATAATTCAAACAATTATATCCTATTTCAATATTTCTCAACTTAATTCATTATCTTTATCATGGTAGGGTTATTTGATAGTTAATAAAATATTTTTAAATGGAAGATTCAAATAATTTAAATATAGTGGGTATTATTCCAGCTAGGGGAGGTTCAAAAGGCATACCAAATAAAAATATAATAGATTTTTGTGGTCACCCATTAATAAGTTGGTCAATAAAACAATCAATATCAGCTAATTCAATAACATCAACTTGGGTAACTTCAGACGATCTAAAAATATTAGATATTTCAAGAAAATATGGTGCAAATACTATTAAAAGACCTAAGAGTATTTCATTAGACAATTGTTCATCAGAATCAGCTTGGATTCATGCTCTGGAGCATATTAATTCGCTTGGTATCAAACCCGATTTAGTTGTGGGTATTCAATGTACTTCACCTATTAGAGAATCTAATGATTTAGATCAAGCAATTAATTATTTTTTAAATAATAAATATGACTCTCTTCTAAGTGCGGTTGAGGTTGAGGATTATTTTGCGTGGGAACTTAATAAAGATTCAATTTCTTTGCCTTTAAATCATGATGTAAAAAAAAGAAAGCCTAGACAAAAAATAAAAAAAACCTATTTGGAAAATGGTTCATTTTATATATTTAAACCTGATTTGATAAAAAAAAGTAGAAATAGATTAATTGGTAAAATTGGTATGTATGTGATGGCCAAGCATAAGGCATTTCAAATTGATAACAGGGAGGATATCAAGATTTGTTCGGCCATTATCAAAGAATACGGGATTTCTCAATGACTTATTCTTCTAAAAGTTTATTCAATATAGAAAATAGTAATGTAATAATCACTGGTACATCAAGAGGTATTGGCCAAACTTTAGCGAAAGGTTTTCTTGATTCTGGAGCTAATGTATTCGGACTATCAAGAACTAATTCTGAATTACTAAAAAAATATCCAAGATTTAAACATTTAGAAATTGATTTAATGGATAAAAATAAAATTTCAGATTTAATCAATGATATTGGGAATAAAATACAAAATATAAATACTTTGATTAATTGTGCTGGCATTTCTGAACCAATGGAAGAATATGATCTGAATAGAAATTCATTCAAAAAAACTTTAGATATAAATTTGATTTCAGTTTTTTATTTGAGCAATGAAGTTGTCAAATTTATGAAAAAAGAAAAATATCCATCAATAATAAATGTCACAAGTATTGGAAGTTCCTTAGGATTTCCCTCTAATCCAGCTTATATATCATCAAAAGCTGCCTTGTCTGGACTTACAAGATCATTAGCAATAGATTTTTCAAAATATCAAGTAAGAGTAAATAATTTAGTCCCAGGATATTTTCTTACTGAAATGACAAAAAAAAGTTTTGATGACAAAAGCAAAAGACAAGCCAGATCTTCACGTACAGTCTTGTCTAGGTGGGGAGATCCTAAAGAATTAATTGGGCCCGCAATATTTCTTGCTTCTGGGGCTAGTTCATATATGACAGGGATAGATCTTATAGTAGATGGTGGTTGGAGTATAAAAGGCTTATGAATAAAATCGGATTCATGCAAGGAAGATTATCAAATTTGGTCAATAATCAAATCCAAGCATTCCCTTTTGAAGAATGGACTTATGAATTTGAACTAGCAAAAAAAATTGGATTTGATTGCATGGAATGGACATTGGATTATCCTAATTTCCATAATAATCCTTTGTTGATTCCTGAAAAAAAGAGAGAAATAAAATTACTATCTAAAACTAACAATATTGAAATACACTCTATAACTTTAGATTGTTGTATGCAAAGACCATTTTGGAAGGAGAGAGATACTCAAATAAGAAATAAATTGATTAAAGATTTTAAATTAATTATAAATTCTTCAGTAACATATGGAATAAAATTACTTGTTATACCTTTAGTAGATAATGGTTCAATAAATAATTTACAAGATGGTAACTTATTGATAAAAACTTTAAATTCCTTTGAGTTAGATCTTAAAAAAAATAATATTATGATTGCTTTTGAGTCTGATTATTCGCCATCAAATCTTTTGAATTTTATTAATCAATTTGATAAAACCTCATATGGGATAAACTATGATATTGGAAATAGTGCATCATTAGGATTTGATTCGGAAAAGGAGTTAGATCTTTATGGCGATAGGATTATTAATGTTCATGTCAAAGATAGAGTTTTAAATGGAACTACAGTAAGACTTGGTAAAGGAAATGCCGACTTTGAGAAAGTTTTTCAAGGTTTAAGTGATATTAATTATCAAAATAACTTTATTTTACAAACAGCAAGATCCTCAGATAATGATCATTTTGGAGAATTAGAACTTAACTATAATTTTCTAAAAAAATATATTTTCTAAGCGTTTCACATCATGAGTTTTAAACTAGAAGGAAAAAAAGCTTTTGTAACTGGCTCAACATATGGTATTGGACTCTCAATATTAAAAAAATTGAAGGATTACGGTTGTCAAGTTGCTTTAAACTCAAGATCTAGAAAATCTGTTGAAGAGGCAAAAGAGATTTTAGGAAATAATATTCATGGCATTATTGGGGACATGTCAAAAAAAGATAATGCCAGAAATGCAATAAATGAATTTATTTATAAATATGGTTCACTTGATATTTTAATTTGCAATGTGGGCAGTGGTAGATCTGCTATCCCTTTAAAAGAAACCCCTTTGGATTGGGAAGAATCAATATCAAAAAATCTTATGACGGCAATTAATCCAATATCAGAAGCTTTTGATTTTTTAGCTCAATCAGAAGGATCAATCGTATGTATTTCATCTATATGTAGCCAAAAAATGATTGATGGTGCTCCTCTAACTTATTCTTCGGCTAAAGCATCACTTAATAGATACGTTAAAAACTCCTCTTATTATTTTGCGAAAAATAAAATTAGAATAAATGCAGTATCACCAGGTAATGTTTATTTTCGCGGCTCGATTTGGGAAAATAAATTAAAAAGTAATAGAAAATTAGTAGAAGTTATGCTTAAAGAAAAGGTACCATTAAATAAATTTGTGGCACCTGAAGATGTAGCAGAAGCAGTTGCATTTTTAGCTTCACCATTATCAATTTCAACAACAGGTCAAATTCTCACAGTTGACGCTGGTCAAACCATTTTATAGTAAAAAGTGGAAGAACTTATTTTATGAATTTGATATTTTTAGATAAATTAAATGAATGTAAAAATGGCCCAATAAAAATATTATTTTCTTTATTTATTGCAACTTTTGATAGTTTAATAATTCTTTTTAATAAAGAAACTTCCTCAAAAAAATATAATCTTTTGATAAAAGTTGATGCAATTGGTGATTTTTTTATTTGGTTGCCTTTCGCAAAATCATTTTTGAAAAATAATTCTAATAAACCAACAATACTTATATGCAACAAAATTGTTCAAGAAGTGGCTGAAAAATTAAATCTTTTTGATTTGATAATTCCTGTAGATATTTCGAAATTTAAAAGGAATCTTTTATATAGATATAAAGTAATTAAAAAAGTTAATTCATTAAAAGCTTATATAACTATTCATACAACTTTTTCTCGAGACTTTTTAATAGGTGACTCATTAGTGAGATGTTCTGACTCTAATAAAAAAGTCGGCTCTAAAGGTGATTATATAAATCAAAACTTTGTTTTAAAAATACTTTCTGATATTTGGTATACAAAACTTTTATCTAATCAAAATAGCAATTCTGAAATAATAAGAAATAAAGAATTTTTTTTGAATTTATATCCTGACTCTAAATATGATTTCGAATTTTTACCAAAATTAATTAATTTGAAAAAAGGTCTTAAAATTCCAAGACCTTATATAATTATTTTCCCAGGGGCATCATATTACAAGAGAATGTGGCCTGTAGATAAATTTGCAAAATTAATAAAAGAACTATTAAAAAGATTTAGTGGGGAAATTATAATTTGCGGCGCAAAGTCTGAAATGAATTTATGTAGTAAATTAGAGTCAAAAGTAAAAAATTCAAGAATTAGAAATTTAGTGGGCCAAACTTCTCTTGTAGAATTTACTGAGGTAGTTAGGAGGTCAAAATTATTAATTTCCAATGAGACTTCTGCAATTCATATTGCAGCAGCTTTAGATGTTCAGTCTATTTGTATTCTTGGAGGTGGACATTATGGGAGGTTTACTCCATATCCATTAGATTCCTATAAAAAGAGACCAATATCTGTGGTAAATGAGATGTATTGTTTTCAATGTAACTGGAATTGCCATATTAAACATTCGAAAAATAAACCATTTCCATGTATAGATTTAATAGAATTTAAAGAGGTTTTGAAAAAAGCAAATAATTATTTATAAAAAAAGTTATTTAAATACATTCAAGTTTGTTATATTTTTTAAAGTATTTATCAAGTTTAATTAAAAATATTCAATGCAATTGAGACTTCCAAAATTTAATAAAGCAAATATTCTTGTTGTTGGAGATGTAATGCTAGATAAATATATATATGGAGATACGTCACGAATATCTCCAGAAGCTCCAGTACCTGTTTTTTCTCTTGTAAATGAGGAAACACGTCTTGGTGGCGCAGCTAATGTTGCATTAAATTTATCTAATATTGGTTGCAATGTTTCTTTGATGGGCTTCATAGGCTTTGATTCTGAGTCGAGTAAGATCCTTAAAATTTTAGAGTTGGAAAAAATTGATAATCGGTTGATTAGATTAGAAAACTTTTCTACTATCCTAAAGACAAGATTAGTAAGTAAAAGTCAGCAATTATTGAGAATTGATAAAGAAAAAAAAATAAATAAAACAGAATCTGAAACTTTACTTTATGAATTTAAGAAGATTTATAAAAATTATGATCTCATTTTATTTTCTGATTATGATAAGGGAGCTTTGCAATCAATTCAAGAACTCATATTATTGTGCAAAAAATCCAGTAAAAAAGTTATTGTTGATCCAAAACAAAAAGATTTCAAAAAATATAGCGGTGCCGATTTAATAACACCTAATTTAAGAGAATTTGAAATGATGGTGGGCCATTGTGCAACTGAAGAAGAATTAAGATTAAACTCAGAAAAACTTATCCAAGATTTGTCTATAAATGCTTTATTAGTAACAAGGGGTGAAAATGGAGTTTCATTATTAAATAATAATGGAGAATATTTTTCTTATAAAGCTTTAGCTTTGGATGTCTTTGATGTTACGGGAGCTGGGGATACCTTAATAGCTTTTACATCAGCTTGTTTAGCGGTTGGATTGTCTTTTAAAGATTCTATATACTTAGCAAATATTGCAGCAGGAAAAGCAGTTAATAAATTTGGCACTGCAACTGTATCAGTTGACGAAATTAAGGAATTCTTGCAAAACGAAAATTATGATAACTGTCCAATTGTAAGTTTAAGTCAATTAAAAATTATTCTAAAAAAAGAAAAAAATTCTGGGAATAAGGTTGTAATGACAAATGGATGTTTTGATATTTTACATAGTGGGCATACATATTATTTAAAAGAAGCTAAGAAATTGGGGGATAAATTAATTGTTGCTATAAATTCTGATGATTCAGTAAAAAAATTAAAAGGAAATAATAGACCAGTTAATACTCTAATAGATAGATCTAAAGTAATAAGTTCTCTTAAGTATGTGGATTGGGTTATTTCTTTTGATGAGCTTACACCAGAGTCTTTAATTAAGGAATTAAGTCCTGACATTTTAGTAAAAGGTGGTGATTATGAATTAAGTGAAATTGTTGGTTCGGATTATGTTCTGAAAAATGGAGGTGAAGTCAAAACTATTACTTTTAAAGAGGGATTTAGTAGTTCTAAAATTATTAAAAAAATAAAAAAATTTAATTAGATGAATGATAAATATATTTTCTTAGATAGAGATGGAGTAATAAATAAAGACAACGGCTATGTACATGAGTGGAGAGATTTCTTTTTTATTGATGGAGTAATAGAAGCTCTAAAAATTTTGAATAAACTTAACTATAAGTTCGTAGTTGTAACTAATCAATCTGGAATTGGTAGAGGGCTTTTTACTAAAGAACAATACTATAAATTAACTGAACTATATAAGAAATATTTGTCTAGCAAGGGGATAGAATTTGTTGGAATTTATCATTGTCCTCATGCTCCTAATAAGATTGAAGACAAAGGTTGTTTTTGTAGAAAGCCCAATCCTGGAATGATATTGAGAGCTTCCCAAGATCATCGAATTCAATTATCTGATTCCATAATGGTGGGAGATAAAATTACCGATATGATAGCCGCAAAAAATGCTGGTATTAATAAAAGATTTTTATTAAAAGAAAATTTAGAATTAATTGATCAAAATCTTGTTACAAAAAGTTTTAAAAGTTTATTAGAAATCGCAAGTTTTTTAGACTTAAATAGAAATTTTTAATAATTTCTAAAACTAATAAATATTAACTTTATAATTTAATAAAAAGTTTTATGGACTTTAAACATGTAGCTATTTTAGGAGCAATGCCAGAGGAGATTGGGGAAATAATAAATCAAATTCATGATAAAAAAGAAATTTTTTATGGAGATTTAAAAATTATTCAAGGCACTTGGAATGACGTTGTAAGAAAAAATAAAATTTTAATATCTGTAGCATGGAGTGGATGGGGAAAAGTTAGTTCTGCTAGAGCTGCAACTAGAATTATTTCATCAATATATTGTGGTAAAAAAGTAGATATTTTAATTTTTACAGGCGTTGCTGGAGCAGTCTCTAGTACTCTAAGACAATGGGACATCGTTATAGCTTCAAAGTTGATTCAGTATGATATGGATGCAAGGCCTTTTTTTGAAAAGTTCGTAATTCCTGC
>MDTE01103111.1_pt1 | contig 16579 bp, 28 predicted proteins | sample 811231 | NCBI WGS metagenome assembly MDTE01 (sample SAMN05326651, study PRJNA326480) | marine metagenome | isolation source: seawater | place: Indian Ocean: Red Sea | collected 2010
ATAAATCTTGTATCTTGACACCCCATCCTGTATTACCTTTTGTTGTGATGCCTTTGCCACTTTGATTTTTGTGTTGTTCAAACAAGTCATACATTATAGCGTATTTCTTGAATGTATTATAACTCACACCTAAATACTTAGCAGCGGCTCTGATTGACAATGTACTATCTATTGCCCATTTGATTCTACTCTTGGGTATAGGCTTACTACGAAAAGGATTCTTTTTCTTGGGTTTGTTATCTTGGTCGTATACGTCGCTTAAATCACTCACGCCATCTTCCTATTTTTTTACCTCTGTACTTACGAGGTGTACGTTTAGTCTGTTTCTTAATTAATTCTTCTTTCAATAAGTTTCTCATTACTCGTAAATCTGTTATATCTTGTTTTAACTCAGTGGTTCTCTTGGTTGTCCAGATAAACATAACCAAGACTCCTAGGTTCACTCCAGTAATAAAAAATAAACTATACATCATATATTGTTCCATTATCTTCTCCTAAGACTATCGGGTATTACTACCTCTGTTGAATCAACAGGTACCTCTGTTCTGATACCTAATTTAGCTTCGAACTTGTTTAAGTCCTCTTCTAATGTTCCATTGTAATCTTTCACTATGATAACGAGTGCTAGAACACAATGAAAGTAAAACCAATTCACTTTTTGTCCTTTCTTTTAGGAACTGCCCAATCATCATCTCCATAATCGTTTATGTTTGAACTAGGTTGTATATTGAAAGCAACATCACCTAATTTTGTATCTTCATCTTGTAGTAACGGACTATCTTGATGAACAACTACAGCACTTCCACTAGCCATATCTGACGGATTGTTTTCGTAATCTAATTTAACAATATCAGCTTCAGTTTGAATCACTCTTGTTAAATCATTTAACACTTCTTTTTGTTCTTTGTTAAGAGCCATAAGTAAGTCCTCTTGGTATCCAACCAGTATCTGCTATAGCTACTGCTTTACCATTTATAACGTTTTCTAGTTCCCAATCCCAATCCTCTACTAATTCAGTAATACCTGTTCCCATTTTCTTTCTGTATATTGTTTTTCCATTGTCATAAGATTCATAACTATATTCACAACGTTCTATCTCAGGGTCTAAAGGTGAGGGATTTCTTTGTTGTTCTATACCGAATCCTTTAGCTTGTTCGGATAACTTTAATAAATTCTTCTCATATTCTAAATCAACTCTATGTTCTACTTGTCCATCGTCTGTTACACCGAAAGGAGCTTTAGCTAACGGACCTAGTCTTTCATTAATTAATTCTTCATTCTTTTCAACACAAGTCTTATGTGAGAAACCTTGTGAGATTTCATCCCATTTAGCTTCAAGAGTTGATTGTTCACAATATCGACAAAAATAATTATCAGGATGTGTTTTTTTATTGTTCTCCCAACCTACTTCATTGAGAGCTAACATTTTACCACTTTGAACTCCCATAATGTTCCAGTTGTCAATCAAGGCTTTCATTTTATTGACATCAGAACGTGTATTCTGTATTGCTTTATCTACTGACCACTTCATTAATTATACCTAAAAAACATTTGTACGGTTAATCTGTCGGGAGCTCCAGGATGAACCATTGTTGTACTATGACCTATCTCATCATTGTCGTCCGTGTAGTGAACACACATCTTATTGAACTCAGGATACTCTAAGTAGTGTCTATCGTTGTCAACATAGATTTGAGCTCCTCCCCAATTCTTTTTCCAGGAGGGATTCAAAAACAATGTAGCTCCTATCTTACAATGTGTATCGGAATGAAAAGGAATATAACTATATCTTTGCCAGTTATAAATCATCATTGAAGTATCAGTAGGAACTCCTAAATCTATACCATTTTCATCTACAAATACTTTACTTTCGTTACAAATATTGAATAAGGTTTGACCAAACATTTCTCTAATATCTAAACACAACACCGTACCACTATCAAGAACAATACCTGGGTCCCAACTACTATTAGTCCAGAAATTACCTCGAGTTGAGTCTTTCTTACACTCATTGTGATATAATACAATTTCTTGTAATAATTCGTTATCAAATATATTTTTAAAGATTTTCATTTAAAAATCGTCTAATTTTGTAGACTCCTCTTCCCACCATTGGTATCGACCTATATAGGCCTGGTCTTTTACTATGAATAACTTATCAAACTCGTCTTTAGGTAACTTTTTACGTTCTCTAAAGAAAGTCTTAGCTCCCTCTTTACCTACGTTTGATAAGTCTACTGAATCTATAACTTCATTTGTGTTTTTGTTTATTAGTTGGAATACCATTGTTATTAGTTATCTCCTTGAAAATGGCTTTAGTTAATATTTTACGACCAGCTTCTGAATACAAGTTAATATCAGGAAAACGTTGTAGGACTTCATCTACTTTTTTGAAAATTATATTGTTCTCTAAACTACTCATCAATCCAATACAATCTTAAATATAGCATCACCATCAAACCATCTAGCTTTTAATACTAATGTATCACCTATCATACTTTTAACAGGAGCTATCATATTATTTATTTCACCTTTACTATTACTATAACTTACCTGATTTGTCGTTGGAACAACTCTTCGGTTGAATCCTATCATAAATGAAGTATCAACACTAACGTACTGAGCTTGGTAAGCACTGAATGTTTTATTGACAACGTACCCTAATGTGTCCCCGAGGTACCAATATAAATCACTTTCCCACTCAACTATAAAATTTTCTTCACCGTAACCTTCTGATGAGATTGAACCAGAAACTCTATGAAGTGTTTGCCAGTTATCTCTGTCTATTTTTAAATGATAATAACCACGTTCGTCCTTAGGTAGTCTCATATCAAATTTAAGTGAGCTAACATAAGTGTTATCCTCACACGATATAAATAAACTACTTACTACGGTTAATAGTATTTTCCCTAACTTGTTGAACATTTTCTTTTCCTTTTTCCTTTTTATTTTGTTTACTTCTCTTCTCACGAACTAACTGAGTTTTACTTTGGTCCTCTACTTCGTCCCAATCTTCCCAATTATGTATTGTAGGCATATCTCAATTCTCCTTATAATATAACACTTAAATACTATATGTGTCAAGTACTTTTTGCTATTTTCCACTTTTCGAGTTTGTCCATAAACTCAGTAATGGAATAGTTTTTCTTTTTCTCATCAAGTATTGTGAGTGTTTCTAATAATTCTGGTTTCTGATTGACTATTCTATGTAACATCATAAATCCGACTGAAGGGTAAAACGTATCAAAACTTTCTTCTCCTAAAACATTTGTTTCGTAAATAGAGTCTTTTTCAGAGTCTCCATTCAATAATAAATAGTAGGTCATTTTACAAAAATCAAATCCTTTTCGTATCTATTTAATGAATTTATATGAAAAGTAAATATATCATATTCCATATGTCCTTCCTCTCCACTATCTCTTAGAATTTCTGAGAGGTTAATGATGACTTGAAAACTATCAGCTGTAAGTTTAGTAGCATCAAAAGACACAAGTATCTCATTATTCTTTTCATTATCATAAGGTTTGATTCTATCAAATAAATCGAAAGCTGTATCTTTTTGTTCTTCCTTTACATATTCATTATAATCACAATCAACGTATAATGTTGAACACCAAGGTTCTAACTCTTTTATCATATTGAGACTTGAGTTCTTAACTATAAACCCAACGTCATACTTAGGAGGAACGATAGGATGCATAAGTTCATCGTGTTGTACCATATGACCCCACTTCCTGATGAAGTTTCTTGTACTTCTCAGATTTTGAGCTAACCATTCACTCGATTCTCTTCCCTTCATAAACACTTGACCTGCTGGATTTCTAAGGGCTCCGTCCTTGAATCTTGAACCTCTACAAGTCATATGGTATACAAAACCTCTCCAGGTCTGTATTAAATCATATCCGTTCAATACGAATCTGTTAAATATATCTGAATCTTCCTTAGACTGAGGAGCATACAATGGGTCGTGTCCTCCTATACTTGTGAAGTCATCCTTGTAGATAGCCCAAGGAGCGAAAATACCTTTAGTAGGTTTATCGTGTTGTTTAGAATTGTAATCAATAACAAATTCTAATAAACCCCTTTCATCAAACTCCTCAGGTTCAATACCAAAGTCTTTTAGTATCTTTTCAGGTCCATCTGGATGTAAGGGAGGTTCTATTCTTGTAGCTGACACGACTTTTCCTGGTTCTAAATGTTTCAAAACATATTCATCCATATTAGGACAAGCATACATATCAGCGTGATAAATCATAACAATATCACTTGTAGCCATATCGACTAAAGTATCATAAAGAATCGTATGACCTAATCTGTTAGGACCTTCATTTCTAGTTATCTTGATATTGCCATCTTGTTTAGCTGTCTCTTGCATCCATTCCCAAGTACCATCATCTGAGAAATCATCTGCCCAACATATCTCGTGTTGAGGGTCTAAATTCTTTCTGATACTTTCATAAGACCATTTCAAGTATTTTAAATTGTTTCGTGAAGGTTGGATAAAACTAATTTTTTTCATCGTTTACTCCTAAAATCTTTATAATGTCTTTCCAGTGTCTTTGGAAAGCTTCTTCTGAATAATGTTTTTCGAATAATTCTTGTGTACTAATCATACAATCATCGTAAAAACTTTCATCTTTTAACCATCTAGCTATCTTTTTAGCTTGTCCAATATCTCCTAAATCTACGGTTGTTAATGGGTGTAAAACTTTTTGTGTATTTAGATTAGAATAACCTATACAAGGAATACCGTGATAACTACAATTCAACTGAAACTGACCAGCGGCTGCTGTACTTAGTTGAACTCCGTATTTATATTGTGATAAAATATCTATCCATTCATTCCACATTACCCAAGGTACGTGTTTAAGTACTTGTGATTCTTCCTCTTTCATTCTACCTGTAGTTATAGCTGTAATATCATCAGTTATCTCAAGTGCTACTTGATATGAATCAAATCCTCCGTAGTCTTTTGTCCAGTTACCTCCTATAATCACACCGTTTCCAGACTCGTGTCTACGCACTAAATTATCTGTTAACATTAAGGTGGGATTTAACTCACAAGGGACATTTGTTAATCCACTATAATATTTTTTATCTGTTTCATTATGACAAAGAATCATATCCATTTCTGTTAAAAAATTAAAATACCATATCTGTTCATCTATCGGACTATCTTGCCAGTAGTTATAATAACTTTCTTGCATAATAGTTACTTTTTTACAAACTCTTTTGTAATTTTCAACAATAGGATGTTTCATCATATCACGTCTATTCTTAGGTATAATCATTATACCAATATCATACGAATTATCTGGTAATGATAACACCTTAGGTAAAGGATGATGTGTGGCATCTAATGAACAAACCCAGGAAGAATCTGTTCTAAGATTGGGATGATTATTCCTATCTACTTTACCCTCGTAACCTGACTCACTAAAGAATCCTATTTTGTACATAACTTCTCGATTTCTAAACGTGTCATTACATCAGCTGTTAATGTAGAATATTCAGTCTCTAATTTGTTCTTTCCCTTATTTTCTTTTTGTCTGATTAATATAAGGTCATCTTCAAGATAAGTATAAGGACATTCTTTTTGACTTACTAACTTTTCATCTAGTTTTTCACCAGGTCTTATTCCAACAACCTTGATATTACTTTTTGGTTTATCGTACATCTCTAGTAAAGTCTCAGCTAAATCTTTCATATTTACACTCTTCATCAAAGTACTAGCAATAAAACCTCCTGTATCACGTTCACATATATCGATTGTCTTCTTGATAACACTAACAGCTTCTTTCTGTGAGAACATTAATCTATTCATTTTTATATCTGTTAGTTTCAAGGGTTTGTCCTCTTTGATTAAAGTTTTCCATAAAGGTATAACTGAATCTGAAGTTAAGGCAACATTAGCAAACCTAGTACAAGCAAACTTGTTTCTATCTGAGTTAGACTCAAGAAAACAACTTTCTAAAATAGACTTAGTATAACCATAGACATTTTCAGGAGCACAAGCCTTATCTGTACTTAAACCCACGGTTACAGGAACATCTGTCCTGATACAAGCTTCTATTACATTTAATGACCCTTGAACATTTATTATAGCTCCTTGTATAGGATTCTCCTCTACTAAGTTCACGTGTTTCATAGCTGCCATATGGACAACTATATCGGGTCTGATTTTGTCAAATTGATAAAATAACTGAGTTTTATTTTCGATATTTCCCGTGTATATATCTACCATAGGAAAATCTCTTTTGATTTCAGCTAAGTGTCGTTCGTTTCTTGCTATACAATGAAAGTCATAGTGGTCATAATATTCATTCAAGAATGCTCTAGCTATAGTTCCTGAACCTCCTACTATTAATAACTTCTTCATACAAATTTCTCCAATATTTTGAATTGTTCACAATATCTAATACCTCTTCGTGTCATTCTATAATCAGTATGAAATTGTTCTAGTGAGGTATCACTAAAAAATGATTTGTTGTTCTGAGATTTAAAAGCCTTCATACTATCTACTTTTCTAATGTACTCAGATGTAATATCAACTATCAAATTTGGATTCCACTCAGTCAACGTACTCACCGTCCTGTATTCAATCAAACTAATAGGATGAGACCTAATTAGACCATAACCTAACTGACTAACAAATCTATGTTCAAACATAGAATCTTGATATGTAGGAATCATTAGACCAGTATTGACACCTTCTTCAAATGAATCTTTTCTAAAGAAAATATCTTCAATGTAATTTATCCATTCAGGTTCTGTCTTGTCTGTTAGATAATCACAATTCGAGTGAATCACTTGAACGTTTTCTACTCCTAGTTCTCTCCAGTATGCGTTTACTTCTTGTCGTCGTTCAAACTCTTCATTTGAACTATCGAATCCCGGAGCTCCTCCTTTTGTTAAACAATTAATAAAAAAGGTTGTGTTGTAATATTTTAAAGCTGTACCTGCTAAACTAAATTCAGTATCGTCAGGATGTGGTGATAAACAAACAACCTTATCTAAGTTTAGTAACTTCATTATTTCATCCAGTTAGGTTTTATTGAATTGAAACTATCTTTTGTAAAAATCTTTATACCTCTTCTACGTAAGTAATCACGTAAATCCTCAACTAAAGGACTAATCTGACCCTTAATCGTTCTATTCTCTATATCATAAATAGTCTGTCTACCGTACTGATTCAAAATTATTTTTTTATCTTCATAAAAAATCATATCAATAATTTCTCCCTTGTACTCGACTAAATTTTTCCAATCTTGTATAATTTCATTAATTATTTTTGTTTTTTCTTCATCGGTTAATTCTTTAGGATATACATTCTCCTTAATTACTTTACAAGGTGAACCAGCAGCAAAACAACCATCAGGAAGACTTCTATTAATAGTTGAATTAATCCCTATAACTACATTATTACCAATAGATACATTTGGTAATACTATCCCCCTTGCGGGTAACCAAACATTACTTCCTATTGTAACAGGACCGAAATCTGAAGGGAAACCTTGTAAAACATCTAACCAAGCTCCGTGAGTCCAAATCATAACTTCAGCTCCGATACCTGTATTATCACCAATCGTAACTTCTTCAGAAGGATTTATAATTGTTCTCTCGAATATTCCTACATTCTTTCCTATCTTAACTTTAGAGTTTGGTCCGTAGTTTCCTCCTCGACCAATCTCGACTCCGTCAGCTATGTAACCAAAATCACCTATCTCAAATTCAGTACAATGTATTTTTACATTCTTTCCAAACTTACAATTCTTTCCTATCTTAACACTTTTACATTTTATATCAACGTGTTCATAACTCATCTAAAAGCCATCCTATTCTCATAATCAACTTTAATTAGAGGACTAAATTTAGGTTCAAGAAATCTAAATATATCTTGGTCTTGAGCTCCTTTTGGATAAGTTTTAGGTTTACTATTTAAATATTCCTTATAATCATCCATTGTAACTCCGTGTGGTATAGCATACTCCATACATTCCTCTATTACTTCTCGAACGAAGTTTGTACGACCTATGTAAACACCACTATTTAAATAACGTCCATTATTGTTGTTTAGTTTCTTAACTTCATTAAATACTTCTGGCATACAATCATATCCATCGAGTGAATCAGTAGACATAAACAACATATCACAATCAAATGATTCGAATATGTCTAGGACTTTAAATGGGTCATCTCTGAATATCACATCGATAGCATCACAACACATAAAATATTCTGTTTTACATTCCTTTAAGTACTCATTGATTAATTCAAACTTGAATGTATTTCTCCAAGGTAATTCTGAACTCTCTAATCGTTTTAGAGTGTGAATACCTAAATGTTGTAAACTACTTTCTAACAACGAAACGTCCTCATATCCCTCTAACTCAGGAATAATTCTATCAGTCATTGGACCTGAGTTTCTACACGTAGTAATTGTTAGTGAACTCGGACAACTAAACAATCCTTTATACGTTCCCTGTTTCTTCATCAACTCAAATATTTCTTTTACTATGAATCTATTATGTATAATAGGTTGTTCTATAACCATTTGAGTTCCTGTATTCTGTTTGATAAATCATTTAAGTAAGTACCTCCGTCAGCAAGAGCGTTACTGATAAAACCTCTTTCACCTTCAATACAATATTTACTTACTCTTTTAGTCAATGTAAAGTATCTTGTTTTTTCAACTAAATTACCATTATATAAAAACTCACGAAATGTGCCTGCGTGCGTGTTCCAGGCTGAAATACCTTGATGTCCTACACTATTAGTTTCACCTACACGAGTTACTACACCAAGTCCTCCGTCTTGATACATATCGAACCTATTGTTAGGTAACATATCAATTAATTCTTTCTTATATAAACTAAATGAACCTCTAGGTTCGAATGCCTTCGGAATATGTTGAGCATAACCATTATCAATAAAATACCAATCATCATCTAAATTTACCTTCTCGACTTGAAACTGATGTCCACTTCTTGTCTCTAATATAGGTTTGTAAGTGATTATATTATTTTCAACAATATCAACAAATAACTCATCCGATAAAATAAAGTTGTCATCGTGTGTAATCAATACAAAATCATATTCACTATAATCGTATGATTCAGCCCATTGATTGAAACATTCCATATCTCCTATCGTGTTAGGTTCTTCCATAAAATTCCAACCAAGTCCTTCTATTTGTCCACGTGTAATAGGAACCTCATACATAATTTGTTCTAACTTACGTACATTATCATTTGGAGTTTCATTTCTCAAGTGTTCTTTTTCTAATATTGTATCTTGATGTTCAGGAGGTCTATGAGCTACACAAAAGTAATCTATTTGATAACCCTCAGGTACTTTTTGTCTTGGCATATAGGTGTAAAATTGTGAACTAAAATGCCATCCTGTAGCTATAACTAATATCTTTTTCATTGATACATTTCCTTATTCCATATTCCTGAAACCGAATATTTTGTATCATTCGTTAGTAGGTTATAATCTAGTATATCTTTGACATCATTCATTTTAGTTACATTCTCATCAACATATTTATCACGTTCCTCTGAACCTCCTTCAAAGAGAACTATTGAACCTGTTTCGATTTGAGGTTTAACACTTTCATAAAGTTTTAATATTTTATCACCGTCATTATCAATGTCCATATATAGGAAATCAAATTCTTCGTTAGTTTCTATCCAATCGTAAAAGTCCATATGTTTTAAGGTAACATAATCTTGTACGTTCCAGTTATTTATTTCATTCTGACAATTTTCTTGTGTTCCCCAATATTGGTCATTCCAAATATCATAAGAGTTAATGTGTCCGTTGTTATTATCCTTAAGAGCTTGAGCCATTGTGATGGTTGTGTAACCTGTAGCGGGTCCTAACTCTACAACCTTTGTAGGTTTATACTCACTTACAAAAGCATAAAGTATAGATAACCACTGATACTTTCCGTGTGATGGTATATTCATAAATTCTCTTTTACTTTATCAATAATATATTCTAACTCCAAGAATGATAACTTTTCATTCATCGGTAAACTGACGGTTCTATTTTGAAGTTCTTCTGATTTAGGACAATCCCATTTCTTGTTTTGATTATAGACATTATTTTTATGTAAGGCAGGATAATGAATACCACAAACTATTCCTAATTGTTTCATTTTGTTTATGAATTTTTTATTATCTATAACTTCTATTCTGTAAAGATGTTGACTCGTGTTTTCATAACCTAACTCTCTATTATAAGTATCACATAGTTGTTTCAGAACTCTCATTTTTTTATCGAAGGTTCGAAAGTTGTTTAATAATATTTTGGCTTGAATCGAACTCATATACATTTTATATCCTGGAAACGATATGCCTCTTTCCCAATTATTTTGTGCATAACTCATTCCATTTAATACAGCCTCTTTATACCATTTATACTTTTCATAATCATCTGTAACAATCATTCCTCCATCAGAACCTCCTAAGGGTTTAGTGGGATAAAAACTAAGTATCATAATATCTTCAGGATTACATTCTTTTACGAATTGATTTTGTTGTAACTTCTGAGCTGAGTCAACTATCTTGTAATCATTAAATCTATGTAACACATAAGAATCTCCTACCCAGTCTACATCATCATAAAATTCAAGTACATTACCTATACTGCTAGTTAAAATAGCATTCACGACAACAGGGGGAATCATACTAGGAACTGAAACGTGTTTTCTTTGAACGAGATTGGGTTTCTCAAGCATACTTAAAAAGATAGCATTTGTAGCACTATTGATTGAACACGCATACTTAGCACCTACATAATCAGCAATCTTTTTTTCAAACTCCTCGACACAATCATCGTGAAGAAGATTAGAAAACTCAGATGTATCTATGTTATGAGAATTAATGTTGAATAGTTGAATCATCTAAAACCTTTTTTAATTTTTGTGTGTTCATCGAACAATCTTTAGCCATATTGACATCACCTATATCTGATAAATATATCTTTTCAACCTTAGGATTAGTTTTTTTTACAAAATCAAATACCGTTTGAGATTCTCCTCCTACGTTAATAATACCTGTCTTGTCTAATAACTTAGGGACTATCTTGGCTACATCTTCAATCCACATTAAACTCTTTTTCATATCAGCTAACGCTTTAGGATGTGGGAAGGGTTTCTTATTCATAGCTAATCGTAATATTAAGTGATTAGGATACATTTGAACAGCACACTCACCTCCTAGTTTTGACCAACCATACTTAGTAAAAGGTTTTAAAGTATCTGTCTCTTTGTAATCACCGGATTGTCCTGGATAAACATAATCGGTTGATAAATAAATTAATTTCTTATTGTAACGTTCACAACATAAAACAACATTACCAGTACCTATGATATTTGTTTTGACACTCAACATAGGTTTTTCTTCGTGAATCACCATAGGTCGTGTAATAGCTCCCGCGTGAATCACATAGTCATAGTCTTTTTGATAATTGTAGAAATACCTATCCATATACCAAAATGAAGTTACATCACATTCTGATTTACTAGGTGTTAGTATTTGACAATCAGGATTATGTTTTACTAATTGTTTAGCAAACTCTCCTTGACCTCCCGTAACTAATATCTTAAGCGGCTTGTCTTTCATTCCAAAACTTTGCTTTAACTTGAACATTATCAATAGCTTCGTCAGGTATCCTAGACCAATACATTACACCTAATGTCTTTCTATCGAGTCCTTTTGTTATCTCAGGTAATCCATGCCAGGATGAATCTGAACACTTAAATACATTTAGTTGATTGAATTTATACGGTATTGTTGCTGAACGTCCTTCATCATCTCGTATTTCTAAATCGAAAGACTTATCATAATCTTCAGATAAACATAATATAGCACTATATTCTCTCTTCCAATTCTTATATTTACCGTGAGTTGTAGCATCAACGTGAAATCCTAGATAACCTCCCTCGTTATTAGTGTTGGGTGTCAACATCATACCTCCCCCGTAATATTCGGTGTCAGGAAATGCATTATCGGTTAACATAGGTTCATTAAATCCTCCGAACTCTTTGTTCGGGTCAAATTTAAGAGCTATAGTGTCTAACACAAGTAGTGCTGCTGAGGGTATATTGTGTCTTCCTAGTTGGTTACAATATTGTATTTGTCCTGAGTCGTCTCCGCCATACTTGACCCACTTATCATCAGTCATCTCATCATAACTAGCAGCAGCTGCTCTTACTATTGATTCAGGTAGAAAGTTTTCTATTGTTAACCAAGGAAAAGGTTCTTTTTCTCTTGTTTTAATTTGATTCGGGTACATTTTTCATCTCCTTAAATTTTTCATAGTCTTCAATGTAATCTTCTACATCGTATTCGGTATTAGCTAACACTAATAAAATCGTATCCTCTGTACTATAAATTTGTTCATCCCAAATCATCTCTGGTATGTAGAGAGCTTGTTGAGGGTCATTTAATATCCATTGTCTTCGTTTTTTTCCGTCATCACAATTTACTCTGACTTTACCTCTGAGACATATTAAAACTTGTTTAGTCTTATAATGACTATGTCTTCCTCTATCATCTTGACCCTTAACACCAAATACATAAAACAATCGTTTGATAGGAAAAGGTAAATCTCTATCCTCAATAGGAACTAAGTTTCCGTCGGGTTCTATGAATGTTTTAAGATTAAAAAGTTTTACATCTCTTAATGTTGTCATTTGTTTGGTACGTCCCACTCCTCACCAAAATATCCTACAGGAACTCTAAACTCATCTTCGGGATTATACTTCTCAGTCAAATAATACATTAGAATCGAATTGGGTTCTAATGCAGTGTATCCGTGGTATATACCAGGTTTCATTTCGATAACTCGTGGATTCTTATCAGACAGATAAACAAAATCACATCCGTCATCTTCAGTAGCCATACCTACTTTGAATGAACCTTTAATACAAGTCCAATAATCTGATTGTATATTATGTTTATGCCAAGCTACAATATGTCCAACTCTGTTGACGTATGAAACATTTATTTGACCATCTATTACATCGAACACATCGAATAATCTTTGTGCTCTGTCATCTTCGTGATAATACATTATGAAAACTCCATTACTTGAGGAACGTGAGTTAAAAACTTACCTCCCTTTTTTATAAACTCTTGTTCTTTATTTGCTATCGTATCTTTAAAGTTCCAAGCTCCTAAAAATAAAACATCGTAATCTAAAATATTTACATCACTTCTATTCTTAACAGGTATATGACTACCGGGAGCATACAGACCAATTTTATCAGGAGTAGTATCAGAAATCAAATCAATCAAGTCTGTATTTATATTACAATAATTAAATACCGTTGTAGACTTAGAAGTAGCACCATAACTAGCTACTTTTTTTCCTTCTTTCTTATACTGATTCAATTTTTCTACTAAATCATTCTTAGACTTTTCAACTCTGTTAGCAAATACTTCGTATGTTTCAAACTTATCTAGTCCAAATTCTTTTTCTTGACGGATAGCTTCAAAAACTGAACCTGAAGCATCAAACATATTTGAATTTATATTCATTCGTCTAACGTAAATTCTATTCGAACCTCCGTGAATGTGAGACAAATCATCAACTCTAAATATTTGTAAATCATTTCTAGCTAATATCTTTTTCAAAGCTAATACAGAAAATACGTGAGCGTGTTCATCGTAAATTTGGTCATAAGAACCTCTTTCCATCATACGTAATAATGATGGGTCTTCAAATACAAACATTCCTTTTTCTGATAATGTATTCTTAACAGCTTGAAAACAATCATCTAAGTCTTGTATATGACAAATACAATTAGCAGAATAAATTAAATCCATTTTACCAAATTCATTTACTATGTTTTCAGCTAACTCAGTTGTCCAAAACGCATTGTAGGTTTTATATCCGAGTTCTTCTGTTTTCTCTACAAAGTTATCACAAGGTTCAACACAAACAGCGTTCTCAAAGTTACTAACGAAAGGTCCATCGTTTGAACCTATCTCTAATACGTTATCTGTTTCGTAACCATAATCTTTTCTAAGTTCTTTCAACAACTCAGCTGTCTTTTTGAAATGGTCTACCATAGGGACAGAAAGTGAGGTGTTATATTTGTAATCTTCATTAAACATCAACTCTGGTTTAACAAATTCTTTGAGTGAAACAAGATTAGTTTCTTCATCAAAAACAACTTTTAAATCAAAGAAAAATTCCTCGTCATCAGTATCACCAATCACTTCTTCCCAATGTAGAAATTTATTAGCTATCGGTTGTTGACCTAAGTCTAAAAACTCTTTTTTCATTTTACTTCCTTAATTGTTATATTTTTTAAATTTTTTAATCTATCTATAAGTAGATTACATTTAGTCCATAAATTAATTTTCATTTTAGGTAAAAAATCACTAAAATCACATAGTGAGTTTTGCATTTTATATTGCCAGTCTGACAACAATTCTTCTTGAAACGTATCACCTTTTTGTTCTAAATCACTATAATCAGCGTAATAATCTCGACTTTTAAAATTAGGCACTAAATAGTTTGATTCACCATCACGTAGGTTATCATAGAAATCTAATCCTACAATATTCAATACAGATGGTCGGTGAGTTAAAACAGCATCTGCTATTGCTGCTATACCAGTACCAGGATATTCATAAGGATACTTATGACCTATTTGCATAAAAGGTATATGAATATTATCTAAAAAAGTGCTCTTCATTGGTATATCTTGTTCATCCTGACGAAGGCCCTCTAAATATGGTCTGATTAATCTCGTTACATTAAAATCATTAAAAAAGTTTATCTTGAGAAATCCTGATTCTGAACCTTTTACAAGACTCATAGTTAAATTAATATTTTTATCTAATAAATAATCCTTCAAACCTTCAACACTATCAACTTCTCTGTGCATATCATTTACAAGATAAACAATGTCAGGTTCATCTTCAATATCTCGATAGTATTCTAAACTTCTACCTCGTAGCAACATATTAATAATCATAATTTTAAATCTTCCTCAAAATCAACATCGACTTTTTTACCATCGAGTTTATAAAACTTTGTATTTTTTTCAAACATATTTTTATGTAGTTTACTTACTATCGAGGGTTTATAACACGAGACAAACATACTTGACCTAAAACATTTAGGATAGTCTTGTCTTCTGTATAAGTCGTGGTCAATAACCATTTCACCTTTTAAATCATCTTTCTCGTAAAAACATAAATAGGGATGGTCAATCAATTCTAGTGCACAAACGACAGATTTAGTATTTTGTTCCTTATAAAAATTGTATATTGTAATTACATCTTCCCAAGTTCTTTGAGGATATGTAAGATATAATACGACTACATCAATATTATCTTGAAGTTTCTTATCATCTACAAAATGTTCTAATACTTCTCTCATCGAAGTTTCATCTTGAGCTATTTCATCAGGTCTATGTACGACATTTATACCTTTGTCAATCGACCTTTGTTTTAACTCTTCATCGTCTGTTGAAATATAAACTTGTTCTAAAAACTCATCAGGAATAATATCTAAAGTAAAATCTAATAACTTTCTATTTTTAAATTTAAAACCTTTTGAGTTTCTACGAGCGGGTATTAAAAAAACTACATCTTTCATTTATTACTCACGAGTAAGTAGACAGCAGCACAAAGACTAAACAAACACACTAGACTAAGTAGATAAATCATATCTCCTCAATTCTCTTTGTTTTATCACATATCAATAAATCATAGTGAGGTTTTTCACCTACACTAATTTCATTATACTTACAACCCCAATCATCGAGTTGTTTCTTTGTTAAGTCGAACCAATCTATTTTAGTTGTTGACCCTCTAGCAGTATAATATGTAATCTTATTACCTTCATCATATAACTTATTTATTTTTTTAATATTATCATACAAAGGTTTTGATTTGTCATATTCATCTTTATTTGTTAAACATATTGTGTTATCTATATCAACGTAGATTATCATTTCTTTTTATTCATCTCATCTATAAAGTGGTCGTGTTTAATAACGTGAGGTGGTTTACCAAGATAATCAACGAACTCTTTCCAAAATCCGTTTCTAATCATCAGACCCATTAACTCGTCAACTTCATCCCAGGTCATTTTGATTATATCCTCTGCAGTAGTGTCAAATAAATGTGTCATTACATCTCCAATATTTTTTCAATGTTATCATTATCGATATGTTCTCTTGCTTGTAAGAATTGGTCCATCGACATATCACCAAAGTTTACAGGATTTCCGTCTTTATCATTCAATATTTTAGTAGCGTCATCTAGTTCCAAAACATAATTATGAAAATTATCATCACAAACAGGTTCTCCCATACCATCAAAACTTATGTCGAAGTGTTTCTGTAAATCTCTTCTAACAACTTTCCACATTTCAGTTCCTGGATAAGCTGTTGCTGTAAACATAGCTCTATTAACTCCGTCCCTTAATCTTTCATAAGAATCAGAGCCCTTTGTATGTCCTTTAGTCCAACATCGTTGTTGCCAAAGTATAAAAGCCACACTTGTCTTTAAGTGTTTTAAATCTTCTCCTGGATAAGCCATAATCCAAG
>MDTE01089081.1_pt1 | contig 16576 bp, 17 predicted proteins | sample 811231 | NCBI WGS metagenome assembly MDTE01 (sample SAMN05326651, study PRJNA326480) | marine metagenome | isolation source: seawater | place: Indian Ocean: Red Sea | collected 2010
TAATTAATTATAACACAATTTAACTTGAATATTAATTTTATTATTTTAAAGCAAGAATAATTTATGCAAAAAAAGATAGTTATTAAAGGGGCAAAAGAACATAATTTGAAGAATGTTTCTTTAGAGGTCCCTAAGGACAAATTTGTTGTAATTACAGGAATCTCTGGATCTGGAAAATCTTCTTTAGCTTTTGACACTATTTATGCTGAAGGTCAGAGAAGATATGTGGAAAGTTTATCAGCTTATGCTAGGCAATTTTTAGATAAAATGAAAAAACCAAATGTAGAAATGATAGAAGGTTTAAGTCCAGCAATTTCAATTGAGCAAAAAAATGCACCAAAAAATCCTAGATCTACTGTAGCCACTGTAACTGAAATTTATGATTACATGAGAGTTTTATATGCTAGAGCCGGGGTACCCTTTTCACCATTTACCGGCAAACCAATTCAATCACAAACTATTACACAAATTGTAGATAAAATTAAGCAATTGCCAAAAAAATCAACAATATATTTATACGCACCTGTTGTTAGAGGTAGAAAAGGTGAATATAAAAAAGAAATTTTAGGGTTCAAGAAAAGAGGTTTTAGAAAAATTAAAATAGATGATACTTTATACGACATAGAAAAGGTTCCAGAACTTAACAAAAAACTTAAACATGATATTTCAGTTTTAGTTGATCGAATTGTTTTAAACTCTTCACTTGGTAATAGATTGGCTGAAGGAGTAGAAACATCAGTTAATTTAGCAAATGGATTATTATTTGCAGAATATGAAAATGAAACATTACCAAAGAAATACAGAAAAACTGAAAAATTAATTTTCTCAACAAAATTTGCTTGTCCGGAAAGTGGATTTACTATTGAAGAGATTGAACCAAGACTTTTTTCATTTAACAGCCCATACGGTGCATGTGAAGAGTGTGAGGGAATTGGTGTTAAATTAAATGTTGATCCAAAGCTTGTGGTGCCTAACGAGAAAAAATCAATTGCAGATGGCGCAATTGAACCATGGTCTAAATCCACATCATTGTATTATGCTCAAACTTTAGCTTCTATATCTAAACATTATGGATTTTCACTTGATGAAAAATGGTACAAATTACCAAAAAAAATAAAAGATATTATACTCTTTGGGTCTGATGATGATGAAATAAAATTTTCTTACGATGATGGATATGAAAAATATTCACATAAAAAAACATTTGAAGGTGTAATCAACAATTTAGAAAGAAGGTATCTTGAAACTGATAGTGATTGGAAAAGAGAGGAAATATCACAATATCAATCAGATACAAATTGCGAGAAATGCAACGGTCAAAGACTTAAAGAAGAAGCTTTATGCGTAAAAATTAATAATTTAAATATAAGTCAAGTAACAGAGAAATCAATTTTAGAAGCTAAAGAATGGTTTAAATCTCTAAAGGTAAAACTAGACGACAGACAACTTAAAATAGCTGAGCACATATTAAAAGAAATAAATGAGAGATTAGACTTTCTTTTAAATGTTGGACTTGATTATTTAACTCTTTCAAGAGAATCTGGTACTTTATCTGGCGGTGAATCACAAAGAATACGTCTTGCATCACAAATTGGTTCAGGATTAACAGGTGTATTATATGTGTTAGACGAACCATCAATAGGACTACATCAAAAGGATAACATAAAATTAATAAATGCTTTAAAAAGACTAAGAGATTTAGGAAATACAGTAGTAGTTGTTGAGCATGATACTGAAACTATGGAAAACGCTGATCACATTATAGATTTAGGGCCTGAGGCAGGTCATAATGGAGGGAATGTAGTAGCGCAAGGATCTTATAAAGAATTACTAAAAGCCGATAGTATTACTGGAAAATATTTATCAAATAAAAATTATATACCAATTCCAAAGAAAAGAAGACTGGCAAAAAATGGGAGGTTTCTTCAAATATTAAGTGCTAGTGGAAATAATTTAAATAATGTGAATTTAAAAATACCTTTTGGAACATTCACTTGTATAACAGGAGTTTCAGGTAGTGGAAAATCTACGCTCATTCTACAAACATTATATAATGCTTTAAATTTAAGTTTAAATAATAATAAATCTAGAAAAATCCCTAAACCTTTTAGAGGATTGAAAGGTATTGAATTAATAGATAAAATTATTGATATTGATCAATCACCGATTGGAAGAACACCCAGATCCAATCCAGCCACATATACCGGTGCGTTTGGACCTATTAGAGACTGGTTTACAAATTTACCCGAATCTAAAAGCAGAGGTTACAAACCAGGAAGATTTTCATTCAATGTTAAAGGGGGTAGATGTGAAGCGTGCGAAGGAGATGGTGTTATAACTTATGAAATGCATTTTTTACCAGATGTTTATATAACCTGTGACGAATGTAAGGGAAGTAGATATAATAAAGAAACATTGGAAATAAAGTTTAAGGACAAAAGTATTGCTGAAGTATTAGATATGACTGTTGAAGAGGGATGTGATTTTTTTGAAAATATATCAAATATAAGAAGTAAATTATTAACATTAAAAAAAGTTGGTCTTGGGTATATTAAGATAGGACAGCAAGCTACAACCTTATCAGGTGGTGAAGCTCAAAGAATTAAATTAGCTAAAGAATTATCAAAAAGGTCCACTGGTAGAACTATGTATATTTTGGATGAACCTACTACTGGTTTACATCAACATGACATTAAGAAATTATTAGAAATTCTGCATACTTTCGTTGCGACTGGTAATACTGTTGTAGTAATAGAGCATAACCTAGATGTAATTAAAACTGCAGATTATATTGTTGATATGGGGCCCGACGGCGGAGTAAAAGGAGGCAACATCATAGCTGAAGGTAAACCAGAAGATGTGGTAAATTACAAAGAAAGTTATACCGGTCAATTTCTAAAAGAAATATTAAATAATAAAATCAAAAAAATTGCTTAAACTAGTCTTTAAAATCTTTAATTATTGTTTTTTGACTTACACGCAAACTTACTAAACTAGGGCAAGCTATGTATATTGATGAGTATGTACCAAATATGACACCTAAGATCATTGCTAAGGAAAATCCTTTTAATATTTCACCACCAAAAACATAAATAGAAATTAATGCCAATAACGTCGTAACGGAGGTAATTATTGTTCTAGACAAAGTTTCATTTATAGATAGATTTGTTAAATCAAATATCTTTATACTAGCATGTTTCTTTAAATTATCCCTAACACGATCAAAAATAACAACAGTGTCATTCATAGAATAACCTACAATAGTAAGTACAGCCGCAACAATAGAAAGATTGATTTCTAATGAAAATAAAGAAAAAATTCCAAGTGTTAATATTACGTCATGAAATAAAGCTAAAATTGCTCCTATACTAAACTGCCATTCAAATCTTATCCATATGTAGACCAACATCGCTAGTAAAGATAAACTAACTGCAGTCATACCTGCTTTTAATAATTCGCTACTCACTTTTGGACCGACACTCTCAACTCTTCTAAAATCTAATGAATTATTACTTTTTTTTTGTAAAGCATTTTTTATATTACTGATAAAATCGGTTGTTTGATTATTTTCCGACATAAATTTTATTAAATAATCTGTTTCATTCCCAAACTGCTTAACAGTTACTCCATCTAAATTTATCTCTTTGCAGTAATCTCTTATTGTAGTTATGTTAATATTTTTATCATTCACTCTTAATTCAATTAAAGTTCCACCTCTAAAATCAACACCAAAATTTAATCCTTTGAAGAATAATAAAAGCACTGAAATAATTATTAAAAAAATAGAGCAGTAATTTGCAATTTTAAAAAATTTATTAAAATATATCTCTTTCATTAAATTAAGCTTTCTTTATCTTTATTTTTAACTACATAAATTGATGTTAATAATCTAGCTATAAAATAAACAGTAAATAACGTTGTAAGTATTCCAATACCCAATGTAATTGAAAAACCTTTAATTGGACCAGATCCCATAAAAAAAAGAATTATTGCAGCTATTAAAGTTGTGATATTAGCATCTAAAATTGTTGTTCTCGATTTAGTATAACCTGCATCAAAAGCTATTAATTTATTTTTCTCATCTTTCATTTCCTCTTTAATTCTCTCAAAAATTAAAACATTCGCATCAACAGCCATACCTACAGTTAAAATAATTCCAGCTATGCCAGGTAATGTTAAAGTAGCTTCAAAAATAGATAAAATTCCAACTAACAAGACTAAATTAATTATCAACGCCGAATTAGCAATTAATCCAAAAAATTTATATTTATATATCATGAATATAATGACTAAAAAGAAACCAATAATTAAGGATATTAAGCCAGCTCTTATTGAGTCTTTACCTAAGTCAGGACCAACAGATCTTTCCTCAATTATATTTAATGGAGCGGGTAAAGCACCAGATCTTAACAATAACGCTAGATCTGTGGCAGACTGAAATGTAAAATTACCAGTTATTTGTCCAGAACCACCAACTATTGGTTCACTAATTGTTGGTGCACTTATAATTTTTTTATCAAGAACTATGGCCAACTGTCTACCAACACCATTTTTGGTAGCTTTTGCAAATTTCTTCGAGCCTACTCTATCAAGATTAAATACCACAACAGTTTCATTTGTTTGATTATTCATACTTGGACTTGCATCTACAAGATTTTCACCACTTAAAACAATTCTCTTGCTTACTATTTCAAAATTATCATCATTATTGTCATATTTTAATTTATCTGTGCCAAAGGACTCCTCAGATTTCTTTGACACAAATTGAAATGTTAAATTTGCAGTTTTTCCTAAAAGATTTTTAATTCTTGCAGGATCATTTAATCCAGGCAACTCCACTAAAATTCTATTATTTCCTCTTTTAACAATATTAGGTTCATTAGTGCCTAGCTCATCAACTCTTCTTCTTACAATTTCTATTGCTTGATCTAAAGATGAATTTTTTAATAAAACAAGACCATAATCCGAAAATTTTATAAATGTTTTATCATTTTCAATTTCAAGATCTAATTGGTGTGTTTTAAATTGAGAATAGTAAGGATTTAATTCACTTTTTTTATCTTCAAATATTTCTTTTATATCATTGGCAATTTTTTGTTCAAATTCAAAAGATATTACCTGATTTTCAATTTTAATATTTCTAATTAATAAATTTTTAGATTTTGTCTCTTTTTTAATCTCAATTAATTTGTTCTGTAATTTCTGTGTAATTACAGGATTGTTATCAACTTCTAAAAGTAAATATGAGCCACCCTGAAGATCTAAACCTAAATTTATAGTTCTTTTAAATTCATTTTCAGAGGGTATAAAATTTAAAAATGCGAAATAAGAAATGATTACTGTAAAAATTAATATTAATGATATTCTTATTTTAGAGAAGTATAACATTGTATTTAAATGTTATTTTTTAATTTCAACTTTGTTAGTTATTAAACCTTGAATTCCGTTAGTTCTTAATATTTCAACTTTAATATTCTCAGCGATCTCAACCTCAATTTTTTCATTATCTATAATTCTCTCAACAGTTCCAATTATTCCACCGGAGGTTATTACCCTGTCACCTCTTTTCAATTCTTCTACCATTTTTTTGTGTTCTTTTGCTTTCTTTTGTTGTGGACGAATAAGCAAAAAATAAAAAATAACAAATATAAGAATTAAAGGTATAAACTGTGCTATTCCTGGATCCATAAAATTATAAGTTATTGACTTCTATACCAATTGAAATATTAAGACAACTCTTAATTGTTGCTAATTGTCTCAAGATTATTCATGTAAGGCCTAAGAACTTTGGGTATTTCGATTGAACCGTCTTTATTTTGATAATTTTCCATAATAGCAATTAAAGTCCGTCCAACAGCCAAACCACTACCATTCAGTGTACCAACATAATTTATTTGATTTTCATTATTTTTATATCTAGTTTTCATTCTAGCAGATTGAAAAGTGCCACAAGAGGAGCAACTAGATATTTCTCTATATTTATTTTCTGATGGCAACCATACTTCTATATCATAGGTTTTTTCAGCACTAAAACCCATGTCTCCTGTTGATAAAACAATTTTTCTGTATGGTAATTTTAGTTCATCTAAAATCATTGTGGCACAATTAGTCATGCGTTCTAACTCAACAATACAGTTATTTTTTTCTACAATACTTACTAATTCAACTTTATGAAATTGATGCTGTCTAATCATGCCTTTTGTATCTTTTCCATAACTACCAGCTTCTTTTCGAAAACAAGCTGTTGAAGCAACTAATCTAATAGGTAAATCTTTTAAATTAAGAATCTGATCTTTAAACATATTAGTTAAAATTACCTCAGCAGTTGGAATTAAAAATTTTCTATCGTTTTTATCGTCCAGATTTAGTTCAAATTGATCATTCTCAAATTTTGGAATTTGACCAGTTCCATACATAGTATTTATATTTGCGATTAACGGTGGAGATATTTCTAAATATCCATTTTTATTTGTATGAATATCTAGCATAAAATTTGATATCGCTCTTTCAAGATTAGCTAATTTATCTTTTACAAATACAAATCTTGATCCAGAAGTTTTAGTTGCTGTATCAAAGTCCAACATATTTAATTTTTCACCTAATTCAAAATGTGAAATAGGTTTGAAGTCAAACTTTCTGATATCTCCTTTTTTTAAAATTTCTTTATTTGATTTTTCGTCTGATCCTACAGGGACTTCATCTAAAGCGATATTGGGTATTGATGATAGTATATAATCTAATTTAGTTTTAGCAGCTTTCTGACTTTCGCTTATTTCATTAATCTTATTTGATAGTTCTTTTGATTTTTCAAATAAAGATTTATCTTTTTTTTTAGAAATATCTTTTTTTTCTTTTTCTAAATTTTCTTTTTTTTGAATTAATTCACGATTTAATTTATCTAATTGGATAATTTCATTTATATTAATTTTAACATTTCTTTTTTCGATATTTTCTTTAAAAATATCAAAATTATTTCTTATATTTTTAATATTGTGCATTTCTCTCTTTGTTTTTTTGTTCTATTATTTTTACAGAAAATATTGATAATTCATATAAAATAAGCAAAGGAATTGCTAATCCAATTTGTGTAACTGGGTCTGGTGGTGTAAGTATAGCTGCAGCAGCAAATATAATCACTACCACATATTTTCTACGCTCTCTTAAAAATGTAGAGTCTATTAATCCGACCCTAGCTAATAAGCTTAATACAACTGGTAACTGGAAACTTAAACCAAAAGCAAAAATTAGTTTCATTATTAATGATAAATACTCATTTACTTTAGCTTCTAGCTGTATTGGAAGATTTGTTATATTTCCTGCACTTTCAAATGATAAAAAAAACTTTATTGCAAGAGGCATTATTAAATAATAAACAAGCATTCCACCTAACAAAAAAAGTATTGGTGTTACTATCAAATAAGGCATAATTGCAGATTTTTCATGTTGATATAACCCCGGTGCAATAAATTTCCAAATTTGTATTAATATGAAAGGGCTTGTAAAAAAAAATGCAGTAAAAAAAGAAACTTTAATATATGTTATAAAAGTCTCTTGAAGTGCTGTAAATATTAGTCTTCTATCTAATTTATCATCTTGCACCGCACTAGCGTATGGCTCTACTAAAAAACCATAAATATAATCTGAGAATAGATAACATATGACGAATAAGGTAAATAAAAAAATAATCGAATGAATTAGTCTTTTTCTTAATTCAGCTAAGTGACTTATAAAACCTATCTCATTATTTTTATCAGACATTATCTTTTTTATTTTCCTCTTTTAAATCTTTAGGTTTATTATTTAAATTTTCCTTATCAATATCTGTAATTTCTGTGACTTCATTTTGTATATTACTTAAAGTTCTTTTGAATGAGCCTATCCACGAACCAATTTTTCTTATAATTATCGGAAAATCTTTTGGACCAACAACAATGATAGCTACAGAAGCTATTATAAGTATTTCAAACCAGCCAATTTGAGGCATTTGAATTATTCTTTATTGTTCGAATCTTGATTATTAGAGTCTTGATTATCAGAAATATTTTTAGTTTGGCCATCATCAGTTGGGTCTGAGGCCATTCCTTTTTTAAAGCTTTTAATACCCTTAGCTACATCTCCCATTAGGCTAGATATTTTACCTCTACCAAAAAGTAAAACTATTAAAACTGCTACAATTGCTATTTGCCAAAATCCAATACTCATGATTTATTTATATATTAATATTTAATTTTTTAAAGATACTTTTTTATTTGTTATCTTCATTTTTAAGAGTACTATTCAACATTTCGTCAATATCTGTATAAATATTATCCTTATTATCTTCTTGTTTTTCTTTATAAAACTTACCGGTACCGAAAATATTAGACTCTACACTGGATGTGTCGATTAAACCAGCAGAACCTAATTCCTCAACTGTAGGCAAATCAGATAATTTTTGAAGACTGAAATGATTTAAAAATTCATCGGTTGTGCCATACTGTATCGGTTTGCCGGGAACATCCTTTCTCCCCATGGGTTTTACCCAATTTAATTCCATCAATATCTCTAGTGTATTTGTTCCAAAAGCTACACCTCTAATTTCCTCAATTTCTGCCCTAGTAACAGGTTGATGATAAACGATTATAGATAATGTTTCTATTGCAGCTTTTGAAAGTTTCTTTTCAACAGTTTTTTGTTGAGACATTAAATTAGATAAATTCTCAGCAGTTCTAAAAGACCATTTATTTGAAATACAAATTAAATTAATACCTCTTGATTTGTAATGGGCTTGTAATTTTTCCAAACTTTTTTCAATATTTTGTTTTTTTTTTGATATTTTACTTTCAATTGCATTTACATCCATTGGTTCATTTGAAGCGAACAATATTGCCTCAATTTCTCTTTCAATTTCAGAAATTCCACCTGGAAAACTGACAATATTAGATATTTTTTTTTTCATCTCTCCTTTATAAATAATTCATCAAAAAGTTTATTTTGTTTAAGAGAAAATTTACCCTCTTTTACTAATTCTAATGATGCTGCAAAAATACCAGCATTACCCGTTTTTACCATATTTTTTTTACTTTTATAAAAGGTGGGTACCAGTTCGTTTATATTTTTCCACTCAGTAAGTTTACCAATAAAACTTTTTAATGTTCTTATGCCATCCTCTGTTGTGAATACAGGCAATTTTGGTATTGATATTTTCTGAAAGTTTCTTGTAGTTATAATTATTGAGTAAGTTTTTAATATTTCAAATAGTGTTAATGAATATATTGAATTATATATAGACCTTATCGATCCTTTGCCTCCTCTTAAAAAAATATCTCTACCTAGTCTTTTTCTTTTAAGCATTTGATCTGAAAGTAATCTAATAAGTTCTAATTTTTTAAGTTGTAGTTTTAATTTCTCTGCAACTTCTAGTGCTTTAAATTCCTCTTCTTCAGTTTCAGGCAACAATAATTTAGATTTTAAGTAAGTAAGCCACGAAGCCATTAATAAATATTCAGACGCTAATTCAAGATTAATATTTTTAAATTTTGAAATATATTCATGAAATTGGTCTGCAAGTTTGGTTACTGAAATATTTTCTAAGTTAACTTTCTGAGACTTAGCTAAGTCTAATAAAACATTGAGAGGTCCACTATAATTTGATAAATTTACCTCAAATTCTTGAGAATCATTAATTTCCATAAAATTACTTTAACTTAATTTATTTAATAATTGTGATGTTTTTTTAATTATAAATTTGCTTATTTTAGGTGAATTTTTTGCCACTTTATTCATTTCACTTAGTTTACCATTGCAATGAAGAACTAAATCACATCCAGCATTAAATGCTTTTATTGTATTATTTGAGATTGAGTATTTTAAAGCTTTCATCGAAATATCATCTGAAATTAAAATACCTTTAAATTTTATGTGATTTCTAATTAATTTAACTATTTTACTAGAATGAGTTGCACAATACTTTTTATCAATTTTTTCGTAAAGTATATGGGCCGTCATAGCGAGAGATATATTTTGTTTGAAAGGATAAAAATCGTTATTTTTAAGATATTGAAGATTTTTTTTAACAATAGGTAGCTTTTTGTGACTATCCGATTTTGCCAAACCATGACCTGGTATATGCTTCATCACAGTTCCAATTTTATTTTCTAAATATTTTTTAATAACTAATTTACCCACATTAAAAACAACTATTCTATTATTTGAATAAGATCTATTACCTATTATTTTGTTTGATTTTTTTCTATATAAGTCCAAGACAGGGACAGTATTAATATTAACACCTATCTGTCTTAATATATATGATATTTGCTCAATATAAGTTTTTTGTAATAAATTAAATTTTTTATTATTTTTTTTATATAAATTGCCAAAAAATTTAGATGTAAATAAAGAATTGTCTAAAATATTATTTAGTCTAGATACTCTGCCACCTTCCTCATCAATTAATATTGGATAGTTTTTATCTTTAAAGATTTTTTTTATGTTATCTGTAAGATTTTTTGTTTGATATATCGATCTTATATTTCTCGAAAATAATATAATTCCCCATGGTTTATGAAGTTTTAAAAAACTAACCTCTTTTTTACTCAGAGTCGTACTTTTAATACCACATATAAATGATCGTCTATTACTAATTTTTTTGTAATAATTCCCAAAATTTGAATTCATTTTTTTCTTTTTCATTATCATTCTGAACATATTCAATTATGTTCTCTGTATCATTTTTTAAAACAACTATATTTTCTTCATTATTTTTAATTTTTTCATCAATGCTAGATAAAGATTTAAAATAGTTTTTTTTATTTTCATCGGAAAAGTAATATCTTAAACTAAAAAATAGGAAGAAAAAAATTACAAAAATATATAAAAGATATTTTATTTCTTTTATCATTACATTTTTTTAGGTGTATCAACGCCAACAATATTCATGCCTGATTTAATAACATTTGCCACTAATTTTAAGATAACAATTTTATCGTTAGATATTTTATTATTTTCTATAAATCTTTTTTCAACATCATCCTTACCTAAGTTCCAATAAGAGTGAAACTGAGAAGCTAATTCATATAAATACGTAGTTAACCTATGAGGTTCAAGTTTAGCTGATGATATCTGAACACATTTAGGCCATTCAGATATTTTTCTAAATATTTTTATTTCATGTTCATTAAATTTAAAATTAAAATCTTTTATATCAATTTCATCATCAATATCAGAATTTATATTCCTAAAAACAGAAGCTATTCTTGCGTAACAATATTGAACATAAAAAACTGGATTATCTTTTGATTTTTCTTTAACTTTATTGAAATCAAAATCTAATTCAACATCACTACTTCTATTCAGCATTATAAATCTTGTTGCATCTTTTCCCACTTCGTTAATTAAATCCTCAATGGTTATATAATCACCTTTTCTTTTGGACATTTTGAAGGGCTTTCCATCTTTCATTAATTTAACTAATTGACTTACCTTGCAAATTAATTTGTTTTTTTCTCCAGATAAAGCATCAACAATTGATGTAATTCTTTTTACATATCCTGTGTGATCAGATCCAAAAATATTAATAAGTTTATCAAAATTTCTCTCTATTTTATTATTATGATATGCAGCATCACTTGCAAAATATGTCCAAGAGTTATCTGATTTTTGTAATGCTCTATCTTTATCGTCGCCAAATTCAGTAGATTTAAATAAAAGCTGATCTCTCTCAAAATAATCATCAGACTTTTTTCTTGCTGGAGCTGCAATTTTACCAGTATACAAAAAATTTTTATTTTTTAATTTTTTCACTACGTTATCAACTTCTTTATCTAAAACAATTTTTTTTTCACTTACAAAACTGTTATGATTTATTCCAAGTTTGATTAAATTATTTTTAATTATTTTAAGTGAGGCCGCAACAGACATTTCGGTAAGCTCATCCTTAATATTATCAAAATTATCAAATTTTAATTTTTTATTATTTTTAATAATATTATTTGCGATATCTATTAAGTAGTTTCCTGGATATAAATCTTTATTATCAATTGGGAATTTTTCATTAAATTTTATTTCTCTAATTCTTAAAAAAACTGAATTAACAAAATGTATAATCTGATTTCCATAGTCATTAACATAATACTCTCTGGTTACATTATGTTTATTAAAAGTTAGTAAATTTGACAATACATCACCTAATATTGCACCTCTACAGTGACCAACATGCAAAGGGCCTGTTGGATTAGCTGATACAAATTCTATTAAATACCTTATTTTTTTAATTTTATTATCAGAACCATAACTTTTGTTAAATATAACTTCTCGTATAAACTGATTCCAAAAAGATTTATTAAGCTTGATATTTATAAAACCTGGTTTGACTACTGAAATTGTCTCTACATGTTCATTTTTTAGTAATATACTTTTTAAATATTCAGCTATTTCTAATGGTTTTTTTTTATTTGGTTTGCTTAAAATCATAGCAACATTAGTTGATAGATCGCTATCAAAATTACTAGGGGGTATTTCTACATTAATATTATTTAATTTTTCTGGTAAAAATAAATTATTTTTTTTATTTTCGTCTAAAATAATTTTTTTAATAATATCCAAAAAATTTTCAAAAATATTCATTTTATTTTATGATATAAATCAATTGCATAACGATCTGTCATACCTGAAATATAATCTGAGATAGATCTATATTTATTTTTTTTTATACTATTTTTTTTAATAAACTTAGTTGGTTTTTTTGATATATAAGAAAATAAGTAACTAATTATTTTTTTTCCATTATTGTTTTTTTTTAATACGTTCTTATTATTATACATTTTATACTTTAGGAATGATTTAATATCTTTTTCAATATTTAAAAATTTTTTTGAAAATGAAATTAAATTAATATCTTAATTATATACGTCAGTCACTTTTTTAATTTTTTTTGTTTTTAAATTATTAATCGAATTATTTATCAAATCTTTTACCATTAAATTAATTGAATCTCTAACAATCTGAAATACTAACACATTATTGTTTTTCAACTTTAAATTTTTAATATTTCTTATGTAAATTTCATTGAAAAAATCAATTTCAATTAAGTCTTTAATTTGAAAAATCTTAGCATTTAATCCGTCTTGGATGTCATGATTGTTATAAGCTATGCCATCTGATATTGAGGATATTTGTGCTTCCAATGAGGGATAATTTTGCAGTTTTATATTTTTTATCAGTTTGGATATTCCATTGATTGATTTTAAATTTTCATTTGGATTTAATATTGGCCCATTATGCTTAATTAATCCATCCAAAGTATCTATAGTGAGATTTAATCCATTAAAATTTGCATATTTATTTTCTAAATACAAAACAACTCGAAGTGTTTGAAGGTTATGATTAAATCCACCATAATTTTGCATGCATTCATCAAGAATATCCTCACCGGCATGTCCAAATGGAGGATGACCTAAATCGTGAGCTAAAGACAGTGCTTCTGCTAAATCATCATTCAATTTTAGATAATTTGAAATTGTCCTTGCAATTTGAGCAACTTCTATAGAGTGTGTAATTCTAGTTCTATAGTGGTCGTCAATGGTATTAACAAAAACCTGGGTTTTATGTTTTAATCGTCTAAAGGCACTACTATGAATAATCCTGTCTCTATCTCTTTGAAATTCAGATCTAAATTGATTTTTAGACTCTTTATAAATTCTACCTTTGCTTTTATAAATGCCTAAATTTGAGTAATTTTTCATACTTTAAACTTTTAAAATATTAATTATATTAGTAATAACAGTGATAATTAATGATTAAAGAAATTAAATTTACCGATAAAGCTATAAAACAGATCAATCATCTTCTATCAAAAAAAAATAAAGGCTCATTTTTCAGAATCGCAATAAAAGGTGGTGGTTGCTCGGGATTTCAGTATGATTTTTCCTATGATTTAAAAGCCAATGATGATGATTTAATACAAAATAATATTTTAATAGATAAACAATCTGCAAATTTACTTAAAGGGTCTGAAATTGACTATGTAAAAGAGCTAATTGGAGAGTCTTTCAAAATCAACAATCCTCAAACCAAATCTTCTTGTGGTTGTGGGGTTTCATTTTCTCTTTAATGTTAATTAGCTCTTGGAATGTGAATTCTATCAGAGCAAGGATTGAAAATATAAAAGAATACTTAAAAAAATTCTCACCTAATATTGCTTTATTTCAAGAAATTAAAACGGAAGATAAAACTTATCCCTATGAGGAAATAAAATCTTTAGGTTATGAAAGTTATGTTTTTGGACAAAAAAGTTATAATGGAGTTGCAATATTATCTAAAGAAAAATTAATAAATATTAAAAATGATATTATCAAAGATAAAAATAAACAATCAAGAATTATATCTGCTGATTTAATCTATAATAAAAAAATTGTTAAATTAATAAATATTTATATACCTAATGGAAATCCGATTGATACAGAAAAGTATATGTACAAAAAAAGTTGGTTAGATAGTTTTGTTAAAGTAATTAAATCAAGCTATAAAAAAAATCAAAATATAATTATTGGTGGAGATTTTAATGTAATACCTGCGGCTGAAGATGTATATAACCCTAAAAGTTTTGAAGATGATGCGTTATACAGATTAGAGATTAGAAAAAAATTTAGAGAAATACTAAATTTAGGTTTTAAAGATGTATATAGATATATGTACCCAGACACCGAAGGATACACATTTTGGGACTATATGAGAGGTGCATGGCAAAAAAATAATGGAATGAGAATTGATCATTTTCTGGTATCAAATTCATTAATTAAAAATATAAAAGATATAAAAATAAACAAATATCCTCGTAGTAAAGAAAAACCGTCTGATCATACTCCTATAGAGTTAGAACTAAGTTAAGCATCACTAACCCTTTATACTGCCAGATGTTAAACCACCAACAAGATATTTTTCGAAATAAATAAATATTATTAGTATAGGAAGAGTTACAATTACTGAACCTGCCATTAAGAATTGTCTTGGGGTTTCGGCATCACCAGAAAGGTAATTGATAGCTCTTGATAAAGTAAAAGTTTTAGGATTGTCTAAAAACATTAAGGAGAAAAGAAATTCGTTCCATGCAATCATAAATACATACAATGAGACAGATGCTATTGCTGGAAGACTTAGCGGTATTATGATTTTTAATATTATACCAAACCAATTATATCCATCTATTAGAGCTGCATCTTCAATCTCCTTTGGAATACTTTTAAAATAACCTTGAAGCATATAAATGGCGACTGGAAGTGTTGTTGCGGTATAAACTATTAGTAATCCGCTAATAGAGTTTCTTAATCCAAGTTGACTAAAAATTGTATAAAGAGGTATTACTAAAACAATAGCGGGAAACATGTAGATAATAAGTATAGATGTAGAGAGGAATGTTTTTCCAAAAAAATTTAATCTTGCAACAGCATATGCGGCGGGTATAGCAAATAATAATGTTATTGATACGGTTCCAACCGAAACTATAGTACTAGTCAATATATATCTACTAAAACTATATGTTTTAAAAACAACAAAATATGATTTAAAAAATTCTTTAAAGCTTTTAGTAAAATCAAGACTAAAGTCTAAAGGGTTCATTAATAATGATGCTTGTGTTTTAAAACTAGTTACAAACATTATGTAAAATGGAAACAATATTACAGAGGAAAAAAAAACTATTCCAAATAATGTAATATATTTAAAAATAATTTTTTCTGTTACATGCGGTTGCCTAAAAAATGTTAAATTATAATCCTTAATATTATTTAAAAAGAAAAGATAAATTATAAATATTCCTATATAAAACCAGATAGGCAAATTATTAGTTATTAAATAAAATAAATAAGTAAAACTTATTGATAAAATTAAATTTTTAAATAATAAATTAATTTTTTTTGAAGATATTATAGATATAAAAGATAAAGCTAGTCCTAAAAGTAAATTAGTCTCTAAATTAATATTTTTTATATCTAAACCTTGTAATACAGACAAAATTATCCAAACTGACTTAAGTGTTATTAAGAAAAAAGAGGAAATTATTAAATAAATAATAATAGATTTATAATTCATTTGCTTTTTTTCCTATTAATTTAAAGTAGAAGAACATAAATATTATTAAAATAAAAACTATAACCATTGAAACAGCCGAGCCCATTCCTATATTTGAAATTGCAAAACCTTGCTCATAAACATTTATTGGAAGTGTCCTAGTTCCTGAAGCACCACCAGTTAATAAAAAAATATCTTCAAACTTATTAAAGTTCCAAATAAATCTTATCATGAATAATATTGATATAATTGCTGTAATTTGAGGTAAAGTAATGCTAAAAAATTTATTAAGTGGACCAGCTCCATCTACATCAGCTGCCTCATAAAGATCCTTCGGTATTGCTTGTAATCTTGCAAGAACAAAAAGGAAAGCTAATGGAAAATATCTCCATATCTCAAAAAATATTACTGTTGTTAGTGCTAATCTCAGCTTTAAATCAATTCCTAAAAATTGAAATGTTAAATATTTTTGACCTAATAAATTTATTGGTTGATCTAAAATTTGGAATTTAATAAGAAGTGCATTCAA
>MDTE01004913.1_pt1 | contig 16569 bp, 13 predicted proteins | sample 811231 | NCBI WGS metagenome assembly MDTE01 (sample SAMN05326651, study PRJNA326480) | marine metagenome | isolation source: seawater | place: Indian Ocean: Red Sea | collected 2010
ATTTCAGGCAGAGGGACGAACCGGGAGCTGACCTTGCCGAACGTGTCAAAGACGATATCTTCCAGCGGCACGCTGTGTTTGACCCCGCCAGTCTCCTTTGAGACAGGCGGCGGTGTCGCCACCGCCGTTTGCTGGCCGCCGCAAGCTATTACCAGGATCATGATGCCGATCACTAAGGCCGGCCTGCTGATTCCACGCGGGTTGTTCAATGGATTCCCCTAGTCCCCGGTTCAATTCTCTGAATGGTTGGATGCGTAATTGAACGCAAGGTTCCGGCTGTATCTCGGACCGACTGGCAATTGCGAAATCAACCATGTCCGGTGCTATAATGCGCCCAAGGCGAAGACAGGCGTGAAAACGCAGTGCTGCGCCGGACATACACGGGACATCCAGTCGTTAATCTAGGATTGTTGCATGTTCATCGGCTACTTTACTGAAAGGCCCTATCAAGACCCCAAATCCGGTTTCTTTGGCGCCACGGGCCTGCCCATCAAGGACCTGACCGTTAGCAACGGCGACTACGACGCCGAGCTGGGCGCCCACCTCTACAACCGATACCTGGACGAGAAGATCTACGCGGAGGAGATGGGGTTCGACGGCCTGATGCTGAACGAGCACCACAGCACGCCCTTCTGCATGGGCGGGGCCATGAACGTGGAAGCGTCCATCCTGGCCCGCATCACCAAACGGGCAAAGATCGTCCTCTTGGGCAACATACTGCCCATCTGGGACGACCCCCTTTGGCTGGTGGAGCAACTCTCCATGATTGACATGATCTCCCACGGCCGTCTAGTTTCCGGTTGGGTACGGGGCACTGGCCGTGAGAGCGTGGCCCACAACTCGCCGCCTCCCTACAACTGGGAGCGGTTCCAGGAGGCTCATGAGTTCATCGTCAAGGCCTGGACCACGCCTGGCCCGTTCCGGTGGGAGGGCAAGCACTACCAGTTCCGGCATGTGAACCCCTGGGTACGGCCGTACCAGCAGCCCCATCCCCAGATTTGGCTGCCGGGCGTCATCAGCCGGGACTCTCTGATGTGGGCCGCCAGGAAGCGGATTCCCTACATCATGCTTTCAACCCAGCTGGAGCCAACCCGGAATGCCTTTGACCTTTACCACGAGACCGCCAAGGAAGAGGGCTACGAGTCCGGCCCGCAAAATCTGGGCTACCTTTGGAAGGTCCATGTGGACGAGACCGAGGAGTTGGCCGAGCAGACCGCGCGCAAGTTCATCCAGGGCCCCAGCAACCCCTTCCTGGCCGGCAACGAGGGTACCAACAACCCGGCCCTGACCGCCCTGCCAGGTCTGACTTCGCGGAGCCGGGTGCTCTCCACCCAGGTATTCGCCACACGGCAGAGGGGCGGCGGCGCTCTGGCCCAGCCCTACGAAAAACAGATCGAGGACTACACAATCATCACGGGCACCCCCAAGACCGTGATTCCCAAGATTCGCCACGTGCTTGAGTACCTGCGCCCCGGCAGCGTCTTCTTCTGGGACGGCGACGGCGCCATGACCCACGACGACGCCATGCGCAGCCTGCGGCTCATGGGTGAAGAGGTCATACCCGCCGTCCGGGAAATCGCTAAGGACCTGGAACTGCCCAGCTCCTTCGACGTGAATCCGGCCACCGGTAAACCCTTTGATGAAACATCGGCAGTGTCCGCTGGCGCCGAGGAAGCAGACTAGTCCCAGCCGTATCCTACCCAGCTATCCCTGAGACCAAGAATGTATCCCCCGGTTAGTCAGAAGCTAACCGGGGGATTTTCAATTTCCCCATGGGCGCATAATATGTCGCTATGAATGTTACCGACCTTAGCGCGGACGTGGTCGTCATTGGCGGAGGGCCCGCCGGCAGCGCCGCCGCGACCATGCTGGCCCGCAAGGGCTGGCAGGTGACCGTCCTCGAAAGGGAAAACTTCCCCCGCGACCATGTTGGAGAATCCCTCCTCCCCGCCTCCATCCCCATACTGGAAGAACTTGGAGCCCTTCCGGCCGTGGAAGAGGCCGGTTTTCTCCCCAAGCCCGGCGCGACCATGGTCTGGGGCAGCGGCTCTAGCCCCTGGAGTTGGTATTTCAAGGAGACCAGCCAGCGTTATCCCCACTCCTACCAGGTGTGGCGCCCCCAGTTCGACCAGATACTCCTAGACAACGCCCGCGCCGCCGGTGTGACGGTGGTGGAGGGCGCCCACGTTTCAGAGGTGATCTTCGACGACGGCGAAGCGGTGGGCGTTGAGTTCACCAACGCCGACGGTGTTGAGGGCGAAGCCGAATGCCGGTTCATTGTGGACGCCTCCGGCCAATCGACGCTCCTGGCCAGGCATCTCGAATACAAACAATGGGACCCCTTCTTCCAAAACCTGGCGGTCTACGCCTACTTCACCGGCGGAGACCCGTTGCCCGAGCCCGACCAGAACAACATCTTCATCGAGTCCTATCAGCACGGCTGGCTCTGGAGCATCCCCCTGCACACGGGCCGGACCAGCGTGGGTGCGGTCGTGGATTCCAAAATCGGTCAAGAAGGTATCCAGAAGGAAGGGGCCAAAGCATTCCTGGAGTCCCAGCTGTCCCAGAGCACGCATACTAAGAATATGCTGGCCAAGGCCGCGATGGACTCTGAGCCGACGGTGCTGCTGGACTGGTCTTACACATCGGAAAAGCTGTTCGGCCCCGGCTTCATACTGGCCGGGGACGCCGCCTGTTTCGTTGATCCCCTCTTCTCCTCGGGGGTACACCTGGCCCTCATGTCCGGAGTGCTGGCTGCGGCCTACGTGACCACAGCATTGAACGACCCTTCCCTGGCAGAAGATGCCGGCCAGGTCTATCAGGAGCTGTACTTGAAGGAGTACAACCAGTTCCGGGAGATGGCCCGGCTGTTCTACTCCAGCAACCTCAGCGCCGAGTCCTACTTCTGGGAGGCCCGGCGCATCACCAATGCCAGCCACTATTCCCCCCGGGAGAGCTTCATCCAGGCCGTCGCCGGTCAGCCGCCCCGGGGCTACGAGCGGGTGGTCCTGGAGCGGGGACACGCTCCGGAGGAGTTTACCGAGAGCATCCGCGCTGTGGAGACCGAGCGCCGGGCCCGTACCGAATGGCTGGCGGCCCTGGCCGGAGACCCCCAACGGAACCAACTACTGAACGCCATCCCCCAGATAGCAGAGGGCGTCAAAGTCGAGGAAAAGCCGGTTTTGGCTGAAGGCGAGTTCGTGCGGGGCCATGTGCTGAACACCATCTCCCAGCCCGAGGGCACGCCCTGCAGCCCCATCGTTGCCGCGGTCATCACCGCCGTTGACGGACAGAAATCCGTCGCCGACATAGTCGATAGCCTGGGCCAACACCTGGACCAGTCAGCCCACGCCCAACTGGAAGAAGCCGTCTCGCGGACCATCGAGATCCTGTTCGTGGACGGCGCCATCACCGGGCTCACCACCGAGTAAACGAATAAAATGAAGGAGAGGACCATGGCCAGCAGACAGGTACCCACGGAAGAACAGGTAATCGGTTGGATGGACTCACTCAGCAACTGGGGACGCTGGGGCGACGACGACCAACTTGGCACCCTGAACCTGATAACCGACGCCAAACGCGCCCAGGCCGCCGCCCTGGTGAAAGAGGGCATAAGCGTCACCTGTTCGCGGCTGGTTGAGCCCGAGATCGCCGCGGATGTCACAACCATCCCGCCCCTGCACTACATGATCCGCGCCGGCGACACCGTGCCGGCCGAGGGCGGCGGGGGAACCTCCGACTTCTTGGGGTTCTCTTACCACGGTCTGACCATCACCCATCTGGACGCCCTCTGCCACCAGACCTGGAACGGCAAGCTGTACAACGGCAAGGACGCTTCATTGGTGGGGAGCGAGTCCAGGGCCACTGTGCTGAACATTGACACCGCCCAGAACGGCATCATCACCCGGGGCGTCATGCTGGACATCGCCAAGGTGCGCGGGGTCGAGTGGCTGGAGGCCGGCGAAGGCGTCTTCACCGAGGACCTAGAAGCGGCCGAGAAGGCCCAGGGTGTGCGCCTGGAGGAAGGAGACGCCCTGATGCTCCGGCTGGGCTGGTACAAGCGCCGCCTGGCCAAGGGAGCGCCCGAATCGGGCCGGCCCGGACTCCACGCCGAGACCCTGCCCTGGCTGAAGGAACGGGGAATCTCTGTGGTGGGCGGGGACGCCTCCCAGGACGTGGAACCCAGCGGCTACCCCGGCATCGGCCTACCCGTCCACCGGGTGGGTATCGTCGGCATGGGCCTGTGGCTCATTGACGCCGGCAACTGCGAAGAGCTGGCCGCCGTCTGCGAGCGCCTGAACCGCTACGAATTCATGTTCGTAGTCGCCCCACTGCGGTTCAAGAACGCCACCGGCTCCCCCACCAACCCCCTGGCTGTCTTCTAAGCAGACTGGGAAAGGGCAACAAGAAAAGGGGCGCTGTGAGTGGTACTCACAGCGCCCCTTTTCTTGTTGCCTCAGAATATCGTCCTCTCCCCCGCAAGGCGGGGGAGAGGATTCGTGTTCAACCAGGTTGGTCCTACTTCCCCTGCTTGATCCAGTCGGCAACGCGCTCACCAATCATCATGGTGGTGACGTTGGTGTTGGCGCGGATGCAGTCGGGCATGATGGAGGCGTCCACCACCCGCAGGCCCTCCATGCCGTGGACCTTGCCGTACTGGTCCACCACGGCCATGGGGTCGTCCGCGGGGCCCATCTTGCAGGTGCAGGAGATGTGCTGGGAGGTGGTCACCTCACGCAGCAGGAATTCGTCCAACGCCTCATCGGAAGCAAGTTCGGCTTCCGTGGGCTCGATACGCTCGGCAATGATGTCCTTGAAGGCCGGGTCTTCGCCCAGGGCCACGCAGATGCGGACAGTCTCCCGCATGCGCTCCCGGTCAAAGGGGTCGTCCAGAAGGTGGTAGTCCAAGAAAGGCTGCTCCTTGGGGTCCGCGGACTGGAGCCGCAGTTGACCCGCGCTGGCGGCAAGTTGGATACCACTGCTCATGCGCACTCCCAGGGGCACCATACGGTCACCGCCCCGGTTAATTCGCTCAGTGGCAAAGGACTGCATGGAGACCTTCATATCGTTCCGCAGGTCCGAGCCGCCGGCGGTGTAGCGCAGCGTCGCCTGCATCCTTGGTGCGTTGCCGTCCAGTGCGACCTCCGGCTTGGTGCGCCAGGTGACGAAGATCAGCGGATGATCGCGCAGGTTCTGGCCAACGCCGGGCGCATCGTGCACCACGGGTATGCCGAACTCTTTCAGGTGGTCGGCCGGACCCACGCCCGACAGCATCAGTGTCTGGGGTGAGCCGATGGCGCCGGAGCTGAGAATGATCTCGGAGCCTTCCACCTCAAAGGTCTCGCCGCCGCTCTCCACCTTCACTCCCACGGCCCGCTTGCCTTCGAAAAGGATGCGTTGGACGTGGCAATTGGCCCGAATGGTCACATTGAGCCGGTGCCTGATCTGGTCCAGGTAACCCAGGGCCGTGCTCATGCGGATGCCGCCCGGGTTGTTCAGGGGCGTCGGCCCCACACCTGTGGAGTCGGGGTGGTTGTGGTCCGGTGAATCGGGATAGCCGGCGGAGCGGCAGGCTTGGTAGAAGGCCTCGGTGGCCGGGTGCCAGGTGTCCTTGGCGAACCGATGCATGACTATGGGACCGTCCGAACCGTGGAAGTCGTCCTGGTAGTCGGTGTCGGTCTCTATCTTCCGGAAATAGGGCAGACAGTCCTGGAACCGCCATTCGTCGTTGCCCATGGCGGCCCACGAGTCATAGTCCTCGGGAACTCCCCGCAGGAAGACCTGGCCGTTGATGGCGCTGGAACCGCCGGTAACTTTGCCCCGGGGCACCAGCATCTCCGGAGAGGTCTCGGTGGCCTTGCCGATGAACTGCCAGTTATGGTCGCTGACCATGATGTCGATCTCGGTGGCGTAGCCGAACTTCACCTCCTCGGGCAGGTGGTCGAAGTCTGGATAGTCGGGACCCGCTTCCAAGAGCAGGATGTTCTTGGTGGGGTCTTCGGAAAGCCTGGTGGCGACGATGGAACCGGCGGAGCCGGCGCCCAGGATTATATAGTCATATTTCATGTTCCCTCCCATACTCATGAAATTGCTGCTAAAAATACAGTCCGTTCGCGGCGTGAACTCCACACCGCGAACGGACTTGGTTCCCTTTTTTGGCCGGAATATCCGGCAACCGGAGACTTAGAACAGGGCTTCCGGAGTCTGGATCCCTTCCAGGTCTTCCTCTGTGGCCGGGTTATCCAGGGTCAAGCCCAGGTCGGTCTGCATATAATGGTAGACCTGTTTCAGATGGTGGGTGCTGTGACTGAGGATGATGTTCAACAGCTCCAGCACCGTGACCTCTCCGCCGTAGTGGGCGGGGACCTCCCGGTCGAAGGTCTCGTTGTTGCCACTGTTCAGGAACGCGACGATGTCGCCGCGTACCTTGGAGCCGTACTCGGCCATCTGCCCGGCGGTGTGCACCGGCTTCAGCCGCTCGTCCGAGGCCCGCATGTCCTCCTGGCTCATGCTGCCCACCTTGTGGCTGAGATAGGCCACCTCGGGGAATGACATGATGTGGAGCACGGTGTCCCGAAGACTCCAGGGGCGCCAGGGCACCAGGGCGTCCAGCTGCTCCTGGGTGAACTGGGACGTGGTCCGGACCGCAGCGTCTAGGATCTTGCCGTACTTATCGGCCAGCCAGGCAGTCTTGCCCGACAGATCGACCTGTACGTCCAGCTTCAAAGCGGGGATCAGCTTTTTCGGGAAGTAGCCGATGATGACTTCGCTGTCATCAATGATTGTTACGGGCAGGGCCTTGATGCCCCGGCCGCGCAGGTCCTCAAGGGCCTGTTTGTCTTCCAGTACGTTGTGGTGTTCATACTGAACACCGTTGGACTTCAGAAATTCTTCCACCGTCCGGCAGCTGAATCAACCAGGTTGCGTGTAAACGTGGACGTTCATGGCATCCTCCACTTGAATTAGCCGGGGCCAGTCATTCATGAAACAGGAATCAGGCCCGGAAAATTTCAAGCAAATTCTAACACGAGAATCCGGCCCGCGGGCGTGCTTGCCCTAAAAAAATCCCCTATGACAGACTAGCTTTGTATTTCCCATGCCAAACACCCGTACTCCAGGCCCCAACCTGCAAGCTGCGGTGAACATACTTTGAAGCTGGCCACAGCCCTGCTTCTGTTCGCCTCTCTGTTGCTTGCCCTGGCGGCCTGCACCCAGACGGCGGACCCGGACACGCCCGCGGCCACCGCGCCGCCCGAGGCCCTGGCTTCGCTGACGGCGACCGCTACCCAGACACCCCCAGCTACACCGGCACCCACCCAGGCCGTGGCGACCGAAACGCCGGAGCCTACCGCCACCGCCATTCCAACCCCGACGGCCACCCCGCTGCCGCCAACGCCCACACCCACTCCGGAGCCGACGAGCACACCGACCCCGACTCCGACTCCAACACCGGCGCCGACGGCCACTCCCCAGCCCACCCCAACGCCAACTCCCGTTCCGGCCGGCACAGCCCAACTGGACCTGGGCGGTGGAATCTTAATGACGGTGACCCCCGAGATAGCATTCTCGGGCCGGGATGTATCATTTGGGCTCAGCGGGCTTACCCGCTGGAGAAAGGTCACCATCACCATCTCCGGGCCCGACGGAGTGCCATCGCCCTGGATTACCGACGACGATGTGAACTTGGTGGACTCATCTGGCGTCAAATCGACATCAGCCACCCTCTACCCCACGGAGTCGGGTCAGTTGGAATGGAAACGGTACGGCATCAATGACGAGGCTGGAACATGGACCGTGGACCTGGACCTGGACGGCTCCGCCGCCGGAATCGAATACACCATGAACGAGCTCCAATTGGGCGGTCAGGAACCCATTACCATTGGGGCGCAGATGACCAGGCACACTGGGTCCGGTCCGACGACATACTACTCCAGCTCCGTGCCGCTTGCCCTGATGGTTGACCTCCAGCAGCAGCTCAACACCACCGCGCTCCTGATGGAAGACCGGACCGGCGCCACGGTGGCCCAGCCCCCCGATCTGTATCTTATGGCCAACCGGGAGATCATGGAACAGGTGGCCTCGGCGACCGGGGTGGACCTGGGTTTTGAGGACGGCTACTACAAGGGATTCGGGGCCAGACCCGGAATCTACATGCGCACCGATCTCCTGACCACCGAGGCGGAGCGGTTGTTGACCCACGAATATGTCCACATGGTCTCCGACGAACTGGCCAACGGCCGGGACCTGGCCGCCTGGCTTACCGAAGGTCTCTCCCGCTACTACGAATACGATGTTTCCCTCTCTGGGAGCCGGGCCGACGCCACCAAACTCCGGGTCTATCGGGCCGCCGATGCCGCGCGGGATGCGGCCCAGGCGGGCGGTCTGTTCAGCCTGAACACCCTCGATGACCAGTCAGATTGGAACGCACGCACCGACCAGAACGAGATTTCCCTGCAGTACAACCAGAGCTACATGGCCATACGCTTTCTGAACGAGACTTACGGCCCGCTGTCCGGGGTAAGCGTTGTGGAGGATATTGGTCGGGGTTTAACCCTGTCCCAAGCCATTGAATCTGTCACCGGTCTAACACTCGCCGTTTTTAAGACCCAGTTCGTCCGCTGGCTCGAAGGCTGGGAAGACCCTTCCAGACTCACGGTCTCCGAGTATCTATCAGGACTTGACCTTCTGTTGGCGGATAAAGACGCCCTGTTACAGCAGCGCTCCCAGGACATCTCCGTACCCATGACAGCCGGGGAGTCGTCGATCAGCCGACTGGCCCTGGTCCGCTCCGCCGAGGACCTGGTGACCGGACTCCAACAGATCTCCCCACCGGAAGACGCGCTGGACCTCCACCAAGAAGCGGCAGAATACTTCAACCTCATCGTCGAATGGTTGAACCTGGAGTTTCAGCACGCCGAGACCCGGGACGATACCTACCGGGTCAGGGCCAACCAGATGATTCCGGAAGTCGACGCCAGGGAAGCCCTGCTCCAGCGCGGCGTCTCCAACCGGAAGTTCGTCCTCAACCTGGGAGACTAGCGCCACTTTTCGTATGCTCTGGACCTGCCAGTGTGCGATAATGCCGTCGGCCTCGGTTGCATCCATTCAGGCCACATCAGGAGTAGCTATGCGTTTCGGCAGCTTCGTTTTCTCGATCAGCGCCGACCAGGAAAAGGACCACCAGGTAATCGGACAAACCCTCCGCGAGATAGAACTGGCCGAAGAAGTCGGTTTCGACGCCGTCTGGTTGACCGAGCACCACTTCGATGGCGCGGTGGCCTACGCCGACCCGGTCGTCTTTGGGGCCGCGGTGGCGGCCCGCACCAAGCGGGTGCTCATCGGCTTCGCGGTGGTGGAGATGGCCCTGCACCATCCGGTGCGGCTGGCCGTCCAAACATCCCTGTTGGACAACCTGAGCAACGGCAGACTCATCGTCGGCACCGGCCGGGGCTCGGCCTACAACGAGTATGAGTACATCGGCTACGGCATCACCCTGGAACGGGGCCGGGAGATGCTGGATGAGGCCGAAGACCTGTTGGTTAAGGCCTGGACCGGCGCCGACGTGGTGCACAAGGGCAAGTTTTGGGACCTGTCCTTCCCCGGCCTGCGCCCTCAGCCCTACCAGAAGCCCCATCCGCCCATCGTGCGGGCCTGCATATCCGAGGAGTCCATGGTAGCCATGGGCAAGGCAGGACGTCCCGTGCTGATCGGTGTCCAGACCATCGACACCCTGCGCCGGCGCTTCGGTCTCTACCGGGAAGCTCTGAACAATTCAGGGCTGACCGAGGCCCAGATCGAGGACACCCTGGACAAGACCTGGGCCCAGCGGGCGCTCTTCGTCTGCGACAGTGACGAGCAGGGGATTGAAGTCGCCGAGCAGGGCCTGGCCCGGTTCAAGGCCCACTTGCTGGACGCCAGGGTGCGGTTCAATCCCGGAGGTGTGCCGCCCGCCCCTCCCGGCGCACCCATACCGGATAGCGAACAGGTGGAGCATGCCTTCTTGGCCGGGACCCCCGAAACCGTGGCTGGGAAGCTGGAAGAGCTGCGGGACACCGGAGTCCGAAACGTGCTGCTCAACCCCAACGTGGGGCAGATTGACGAGAAGATGGTGGAGCAGTCCTTGCGCGTGTTCGGCGAAAAGATCCTGCCCAAGTTTAAGGACAACTAGGCATGGCTGCTCCCCGACAATTTGACCTATCGGGCAAGGTGGCCGTGGTCACCGGCGGCAACGGCGGTCTGGGCCTGGGCATCGCCCTGGGACTGGCCGGGGCCGGGGCCAACATCGTGGTCGCCGCCCGCAGCGTGGAGAAGACGGCCCAGGCCCTGGAAGAGATACGGGCCCTGGGCGTGGAGGCCCATGGCATCACGGTAGACGTCACCCAGGAACCGGCCATCCAGCGCATGGTGACCAGCACCCTGGACCACATGGGCCGGTTGGACATCCTGGTGAACAACTCGGGCATCGCCGTCCGAGCCCAGCCCCAGGACCTGACCGCCGCCCAGTGGGACTCGGTGGTGGACGTCAACCTGCGGGCCGCCTTCCTGGCGTCAAAGGAGGCCTACCCCCACATGCTCAAGGCCGGCGGGGGCAAGGTCATCAACGTGGGCTCCATGTACTCCCTGTTCGGCAGCGACTGGGGTGCCCCCTACGCCGCCAGCAAGGGCGGGGTCGTGCAGCTGACCAAGAGCCTGGCGGTGGCCTGGGCCAAGGACAACATCCAGGTGAACGCCGTGCTGCCCGGCTGGTTCGTAACCGACCTGACCAGGGGCATCGAAGAAGCCGACCCGGCGCGCCACGACAACATCAGCCGCCGCATACCCACGGGCCGCTGGGGCGAGGCTGAGGAACTGGGCGGCGCCGCCGTGTTCCTGGCTAGCGCCGCGTCGGACTACGTCACGGGGGCCGTCCTTACGGTGGACGGCGGTTACTCCGTAACCTAGCTCTGCTCGAAGAACCGGCGGGGGTTCTCCACCATCACCTGGTTGATGTCGGCATCGGAAGCTCCCAGCTCCTTCAATCGCGGCAGAACATTGCGGGTGATGAAGTTGTAGCCGTCGGGATTGTACTCGTACCGTTCCTTTTGCACCTGCTCCCCGTAGCGGGCCTTGGGCACCGAGTGGTCGTGGGAGAGCATGATCCGGTCGGTGCGGCCGGCGTCCATCAGGTCCTTGGCCAACTGGGTCCGGGCCTCCCACAGCAGAGTGCCGGCGCGACGTCCGCCGGGGAACCGGTCCAACCCGATCCACACACCCTCGTCCATCAGTCCCAACAGGTACTCCATATTGGCGTCGTCGTTGCTGTGACCGATGTAGACCCTGTTCAGGTCCACGCCCTCTTCCTTGAGGATTCTCACCTGCTGGTCGCCCACCCGGTCCGGCGACCAGGTGTGGGTGGAAATGGGGGTGCCGGTGCGGTTGGAAGCTTGGCCAGCCGCCCGCAGCACTATCTCCTGGGCCGGAGTCACCCCGCCGGCGTCGCTGGCCACCTTGATGATTCCTGCCTTCACTCCGGTGCCCTCGATGCCCACCTCGATCTCGCGGACATATAGGTCGGCTATGACACTGGGCGGCAATTCCTCGAAGGGCCGGGGCACCGCCAGGTGGTTCCCGGTGGCGGCGACTATCTTCACCCCGGTGGCCTGGGAAACCTCCTTCATCATTTCCACGTCACGGCCCAGATCGATGGTGCTGACGTCGATTATCGTCCGCAGTCCCTCGTCGTAGGCCTCCTTCAGCGTTTCCTTGGCCTGGACTATCTGCCCGTCGCGGTCGATGAGCTCCGGAAAGGTGCGCAGTATCCCGGCGGCGTTGGTGGCCAGGTGTTCGTGGCTCAGGGTGAATCCCAGATCTGAGGTATCCACCGGCCCCAAGACTGTGTTGATAGCTGACATGTTGTTCCCCCCTCCAGTTTTCAGTCCGCCTATTCTAATACCTGCCGGCATGGGAGGCATCCTCGGATGCCAACCAGAGGTCCCTTCCCCCACCTGTGGGGGAAGGTTAGGATGGGGGCCGACTTTACTCTGGAGCATGGTCACAGAGTGGGATTAGCCCCCACTCTAGCTCTCCCCCGCAAGCGGGGGAAGGAAACCACCGCTCCATATGACGGTAACCGCGCTATAATGCTCCCGCTACTGGAGGGTGCTATGAGATACGACGTGATAATTGTCGGCGCCGGTTCGGCGGGCTGTGTCCTGGCCGCCAGGCTGTCCGAGGACCCAAACCGCTCGGTGCTGCTGCTGGAAGCCGGGCCCGACTACCCCGACATGGACCTGATGCCCCACGATGTGAAGCACGACCTGAACCAGCGGGCCTCCGAGGACGACGCCCCCCACAACTGGTCGTTCACCGGCACCACCGACGCCCAGGGCAGCCGCAGCGCCGCCGTGGCCCGGGGAAAGGTGTTCGGCGGCACCAGCGCTATCAACCACCAGATATTCCTCCGGGCCATGCCCGGCGATTTCGACCTCTGGGCCGAGCTGGGCAACGACGAGTGGACCTATACCAAGGTGCTGCCCTACTTCCGCAAGCTGGAGACCGACCTGGACATGGCCGGTGATTTCCACGGGACCGAGGGCCCCATCACCATCAACCGGCACAAGCAAGAGGACTGGCTGCCCCTACACCGGGCCTTCCACGCCGCCTGCCTGGCCGCCGGCTACCGCGACGACCCGGACATGAACAACCCCGACGGCGAGGGTGTGGGCGCCATCCCTTTGAACTACGTGGAAGGCATTCGGGTCAGCACCGCCATCGGCTACATCAACCCCGTCAGGAACCGCCTCAACCTGACCATCAGGCCCAACGTGACGGTCCACAAGGTGGTATTCCAGGGGAATAACGCGGTGGGCGTACAGGTGGAAAGCGGTGGCGAGCTGTTCCAACTCGAGGGCGAGACGGTCGTCCTCAGCGCCGGCGCCATCGCCTCACCCCAACTGCTCATGCTCTCTGGAATCGGCCCCAAAGAACACCTGGAACAGATGGGCATCCCGGTGCTACACGACTCGCCGGGCGTGGGCCAGAACATGAAGAACCACCCGGCGGTGTCCCTGCGGTTCCAGCCGGTGGAGGGCTATTCCCTGGCAGAGGACTCTCCCAGGAACCAGGTGGGCCTGCGCTTCCGCGCCAAGGGGTCGTCCTTCAAGAACGACATCCAGGTGCAGCCCATCACCTCCGGCCCCCTGGGCCACATGACCGACGAGATACGGGTGGGCTGTCGCCTGGAGTATCCCGAGGGCGCCGGGGAACTGACCCTCACCGCCAACGACCCCGGCGTGCAACCCAAACTGGACTACCGGTTCTTGACCGACCCGTCGGACAGGGACCGGCTGCGGGAGGCGGTCAGGGAGACGGTCAGGATATTCGAAGACCCCGGTTTTGCCTCGGTGATCCAAAGCCGCATCGCGCCCACCGACGAACAGATAGCCTCGGACGAGTTGTTGGACCAGTGGATCGCGGGCACCCTGTCCATCGCCGGCCACACCTGCAAGACGTGCAAGATGGGGCCCGAGTCCGACCCGATGGCGGTGGTCAACCAGAGATGCGAGGTCTACGGTGTGGAGAATCTGCGGGTGATCGACGCGTCGGTGATGCCGGAGATCCCCAGGGCCAACACCAACGCCACAGCCATCATGATTGGGGAGCGCGCCGCCGACTTCTTCGCCTAAGTGCTAGTTGATCGCCACCTGGCGGTAGGACACACCGGCGGCGGGGTCCAGGTCCACCACGGTCACCTCGCCAGCGCCGGGACTGCCGATGGGGCCCAGGGGACAGCCGGAATAGACGGCGGTGGTGTCGCCCTGGGATACGTCAACGTGGCGGTCCCAGTGGCCCAGGGCCAGGTAGTGGCAGCCAGCTTCGGCAACATCGTTGGGGAAGATGGGCGACGACCTAACGTCTTTGTCCTCGGCAAAGTGGAAATGGCCGTGGGCCAGGGCCACCAGCCAGTTGTTCTCAGCGGGTGAGGGCATGCCCTCCAACGGCCGGAATTGCGGGGTGTGCATGGGCATGGCCCGCCCCCAAAGGTCAATCCCCAGGCCAGGGAAGGAAAGCAATTCACCCTCGGTCCCTTTGAAGACGAAGAGGTTGTCCGGGGCGTTCTTGAAGGGCTCGCGGTGATAGACCGAGGTCTCGTGGATGAGGTCGTGGTTCCCGGGCAGCACCACCGCCGGGGCCTGGGTGCGGCCGATCTGTTGGCAGAACCACTCCAACACTTCGTCGGAAACGCGTTCGTTGTCGAATACGTCACCCACCAAAAGGAGCATGTCGCCCTTGTTGGCGGTCACCGCATCCACCACAGAAGTCAGCGCGTCGGCGGACTGGGGATGGCCGGTGGAGTCTCCCAGATGGGTATCGGAAGTATGTATCAGCCGGAGCTTTTTCGAAGGCATGGTTCCAATCTAGGATAACCGCCAAGAGTGATACGGGACAAGTACCGCCAGTGATTGCCAACCGCCGGCCCCGGTGCTAGCGTGTTAGCCGCCGAGAGCCGGATTCGAGCGTGATATGGCCCAACAGCAGCCGAAAATAGTCGTCCTGGGCGGCATCAACATGGACCTGGTGACCTATTCGCCCCGGTTTCCCCAACCCGGCGAGACCGTGGTGGGCAGCAGCTTCATCACCTACGCCGGCGGCAAGGGCGCCAACCAGGCAGTCGCCGTGGCACGGATGGGCGCCGACTCCAAGATGGTGGGGCGCGTCGGCGGCGACATGTTCGGCCCCCAACTGCTGGAGGGCATGACGGCGGCGGGGGTGGATGTTTCCGGCGTGGGCACGAACCAAGAAGTGAGCTCAGGCATAGCTGTCATCGGAGTCGATGACACCGCCCAGAACTGCATCACCCAGGTGCTGGGGGCCAATGATACCTGCGGCCCAGCGGAAGCCCAGGCCGTCAAGAACGCCCTGTCCGGCGCATCCTTCTTGCTGCTGCAACTGGAGGTCTCCATCCAGCTTTCCCTGGAGGTTGCCCGGGCGGCGAAAGCCCAGGGAGTCGAGGTCATGCTGGACCCGGGGCCGGTGCGGCCGGTACCCGATGAATCCTTCGCCCTCTGCGATGTGATCACGCCCAATGAGACCGAGGCCCAGGCCCTGGTGGGGTTCCCGGTCACGGATGAAGAGTCCGCAGCCCAGGCGGCTTCCCAGTTGTTGGAGCGGGGAGTGGGCCTGGTGGTGGTGAAGCTGGGCGCCCAGGGCGCCTACTACTCCAACAGCGAGGAACGAGGCATGGTGCGGCCCTTCGACATTGAAGCCGTGGACTCGGTGGCGGCGGGAGATGCCTTCAACGGCGCGTTGGCCGTCTCTTTGGCCGAGGGAGCGGCCCTCGAACGGGCGGTGACGTTTGCCTCCGCCGCCGGGGCCTTGGCCGTGACCCAGTCGGGGGCCCAGGACTCCATGCCCCGGCGCGCTCAGGTCGAGGCGTTGGTGCGGGACCAGCGTCCCTGAACCCTTCTTGCCAGCAGCAGGACCGGTGGGATGAAGACGGCCGCAAGCCACCAGATCACGAAGACGGTGAAGACCCACCAATAGGGCGGCCAATTGATTCCGGCGGCGATTCCGACCGCCACCAAAGCCAGTGCCACCGCCAATGTGACATTCCCGTGGTTGCGGGTGACGCCTCCCTGCACGTAGTCCACGACGGCGAAGTAGGCAAGCCCCAGACCTAGGGCCGTGACGATGGCGGTGCTCTTCCAGAAGGCGTCGGAGTTGGGTGTCCCCCAGGTGCCCGTGAGTATCAGTACGAGAGCCGCGCCACCGAACAGGTAGGCCAGCCAGGCCATGGCGGGCACCATCCGGTTCTTGGCCAGGGTGATGGGCCCCAGGGTGACGAAGAAGTAGGCCGCCAACACCAGGGCTGTTAGGAGCATTCTGCCCCTGGTCTTGGTGTACTCTCCCAGGACGGCCATCATGATCACCACGGCCACCGCCGCGGTTAGGGACAACAATAGTCCGGCTGTATAGGACCTATGGTTTAGGATTCTCTGAATCTTCCGGTCTCCTCCAGCCGAATTACTGCGGATTCCGGCGCTGACACCAGGGCCGAGGCGGCTGGACCACGGGATATTATAATCAGCAGGGCTCGGCCCCAGAAAACCCAACCCCCTGCCAGCCACAGGAGAGTTTTGACCCAACAGGACAGATTCTGCCCAGAGTGCGCCGCCGCTCTGGAGGCCAAGGAGGTCTTCGGCCGGGAGCGTCCGGTATGTTCAAGCTGCAACCGCATCGTGTTTTACGACCCCAAGGTGGCGGTCATATGCATCGTCCCCAGGAAGGGGAAAGTCCTCATGATCCGCCGGGGCACCGATGTCGGCTATGGTCTGTGGGGTCTGCCCGGCGGCTACGTGGACCGGGGCGAGGTCGTCGAAGGCGCCGCCGCCCGCGAGGTATGGGAGGAAACGGGTTTGGAAGTGGAAGTGGAGGAGCTTTTGGGCCTGTATTCCGAGTCGGGCAACCCAGTGATGGTGGCCGCCTACACCGCCCGTGAGACGGGAGGCACTCTAAAGGCCGGGCCGGAAGCCTTGGAGGTTGGTTACTTCAGCGTGGACCAACTGCCCGAACTGGCATTTCCCCGGGACC